>ENA-OYYS01000506-OYYS01000506.1-human-gut-metagenome-genome-assembly--contig:-NODE-506-length-9696-cov-3.998340_pt1 | contig 9696 bp, 17 predicted proteins | sample MGYA00243253_ERZ653457 | MGnify/ENA primary metagenome ERZ653457 (study PRJEB26926, sample SAMN06165090) | human gut metagenome | biome: ENVO:00009003; feature: ENVO:2100002; material: ENVO:00002003... | reverse complement strand
GATTAAACTAAAATAATATGGAAACTACAAACAAACTGTTTTATTCAGGTACAAAATTCTTTACAGAAAATGAAGAAGATTATAGAATAACAGTTAGAATCTCTTTGGATGATGACTGCAAAAATAACATATGCGACTGGAGCATAACAGCCGACGTTGACTGGAAAAACAAGCATGGAAAATATGAGGATTACTTAGGAGGCTGCTGCCACGATGAAGTCGTAAAACATTTTCCGGAATTGGCGAAATTCATATCGTTGCATCTTTGTAACCATTATGGTGCTCCTATGCATCCGGTAGAAAATGGCATATATCACGTTAGAAGAAGTGGTATGTCTGTGGCAATGGAGTATTTGCGTATATCAGAACAAGAATGCGTAGAATTATATAAAGCCTCTGAGGATAAGATGTATTTCAAGTATCTGCTTTTCAGTCTTGGAATCGTAGATAGATGGAAAAGAGAATCAGAAGAACTTATTGCGGAACTTGAAAAAATTGTGTGGCAAGAAATGGGTAAATCCGTATATGCCGGAAAAGGAAAGGTTTACTTTGACATTAACGGACGAGAAACGTTTGCTTATTGAAGAGCGCATTAAAGCTGGGTATTATTCCGCAGAAAGTATCGAAAAACGTAGGGAAGAGACTCATAAGGCAAAGATGTTGAAAAAGCGTGCTGAAATTTGTGAGCGATACGATAAGAAAATCAGACAAGCAGAAGCAGAAAAGAAGATAATGCTCTGTGTGTTTGATTATGGATTGCCAATTAATAATGTTATATATTATCCTCACACGAACACTTTGTCTTTCAACTGGAACGGTTATGGAGAAAAAATCACACAGGAAGAGTTTGATGATTTTGTGAATAAGGTAGACCGCTCTCAATTGCCAGAAGATATTAGGTTTGAGCTTAAATAAAATACAGGATATGGAAAGATTGAATTTTGAAACATTGTTTCGTATCGTAAGATGGGATTACAACCGTTGTTTTAAGGATGAGTCGTTAGACAAGGATTTGTTCGTGGAAAAATATGGGAAAGTTATGGGTGAACATTATTATAACAAGTTCGTTCATGAGTTTGACGGGAACATCCTGAAGATGATTGGTTACTTCAGAGGTTCCGAAAAAGAGGGGCAAGTCTTCTGCGATATGATAACCGAACGTATTGAAAAATACGAAAAGAGAATGTCATATGATAAAGGTAAGTTAAACAATTAAAAAGATATTTATATGAACAATTCAATGGTCGCTCACTTGTGGGCTCATGAACAAGAAGAATCAGCATTAGGGAGCAATTTCTTCTTTGAAGGTACAAGTATTTATTCTTATGGGCATCACTTTGAAGTCGGAAGAATAGTAAAAAACAAACAAGGGAAGAAAGCATACCTGATAAATGAAGATTATTATTCTGCTACCACGAGCAAACATCAATGCTATGTTCGTAATGCGATACCAACTTGGGCAATGGTTTTCAGTGTAGGGGATAATATATCGGATACTGGTAATATGAGGTTCGTTGCCAGCAAACTGGAATCAATTAAGAAGTCTATTGAAAAATACAAAAGAGCTAAAACAGAATTATCTTATACAGATATTTGGGGCGCTTTTGGGAATATGATGGATTACATTCAGTTCTTTAACATGGGAACTGCTAAGAGTATCCTTAAAAAGAGTGCTAATGATTGGCTTGGAACCAATCATGAATTATCCAAGAGCGAAGATAGTATCAAGCGTAAGCACGTACATGAATTAAAACGCATCTTTCAAATTTTATTGGATCATCAAGGATTAAAAGTGTTAGGGACCGTAAATGTGATTGTTGATGAAGTTTGCGGGGAAGGTACATGGATTAAGTATTCAGAAAGATCTGAAAGATGGAGAAAGGGTGAGGAAGAAAGAGAAAGAATAAAATTAGAGAGATTAAGAAAGGAAGAAGAAGCCCGTTACAAGGATTTTGATGAAAAACTGGAAGAGTGGAAGTCAGGAGAAATCAATTTCTTGAATACACCTTTCTATATTCCTGGTGAAAAACCTAACGCCTGGATTCGTATAAAAGGAAATATTATTGAGACAAGTAAACAGATAAAGATTGGAATAGCAGAAGCCAGAAAACTGTGGCGGGCTGTGTCGGCAATGCACCGGGGCGCAGAGTTTCAGCACGGTCTGGTGGAGGACGTCACCGGTCACCAGTGGAGTCTAAATCGGTACGAAAACGATTTGCTAACCGCTGGATGTCATAGGATAGCATATAACGAAATGGAGAGAATAGCAAAACAACTGGGATGGGTGTAAGTAGCCCATCTTATTTTATTAATCACATAATTAAAAACAAGAAAAATATGGAAAATTCAATTGTTGTTCCGTTTGATTTAAATACGGCGAGAAAAATTAAAAGCGGAGAAATAGAAGGTTCGGTATTAATTGATAATATTGAAATAGAATTTGTATATGAGTCGAAAGACTGTGCAGGTCCTTATAATTTGCTTTTTGTAAAAAAAGATGGATATGGGATAAGTGCTATATATGCCAACACGGAAGGTTGTATTATTGGCGGCACCACTCTGGAATTGAGGGTAGAGGCTGGAGCGTATTTCAAGAAAGGAGATGTATTAACAAGCACTAAAGGATGTCAATTTATATATGATGGACTTATTGCCAAAGGGGTAATGGGAAGTATATGTGGAATGACAATATCTGGAGATATTGAATTTGATCATAACAAATTATGGACTGATGTGTATGGAGAAGATAAAAATCGGCATGTAAGAAAGGCTATAGAAGAAGAGAAGAAATTTTTAGCAGAAAAGATTATAAAAGCCGAAGACAGTAGAAAAATAGATATAATAAAACGATATTTAAGTGAATATGAGTATCTATTAGATGAGATGCCGAAACATGACTTCAAACCATTTGAACGAGTGCTGGTGAGAAGAACTAACCAAGGGAGGTGGAAATTGCATTTATTCTCCAGAGGATCAGGAATATATGAAGAATTTGAATGTTTGGGAGGCGTAACATTCAGTCAGTGTATCCCATACGAAGGGAACGAACATCTTTTAGGAACCAATAAAAACAAATAAGATTATGGAATATAAAATGGTAACAATCCCGTTTGATTTAGAAACGGCGAAAAAAATAAACATAGGGGAAAGAGTAGGTCAGATTGTGACAGAGAAAGGACGAAATAGAGCAGAAATCGTATATGAAGACAATTCATCAATTTATCCGTTATTGGTTGTAATTCATTCGATTTCTGTATCAGCAGATTGGTTTTCTGCTACAGGAAAAGCAATTAGCAGCGAAAATCGCCTCCTTCTTGAAGTCCCGGAATATACTACATTTAAAGATGGAGATGTGTTAAGCAACAAAGATGGAAGTTATATTTTTATTTTAAATATACATGGGAAATATTTAACATCTTTGTATGCGAGTCTTGCAGCGGGAACAAGTCTTAATATATCGGATAATTTGGCTGCACACGAAAACCACATAGAATGTTATAGACTTGCAACAGATTCGGAAAAACAGAAGATGATTAAAGCGTTAAAGAAAAGCGAAAATCCTAAAGCAAAAGAATATCTGAAACGCTTCTTCGGGATTAAAGAAGAGCCGAAATATGAGTTTAAGCCGTTTGATAAAGTGCTGGTAAGAAAAGAAGGAAATAAAAAATGGAATATCAGTTTGTTTGCAAGGGAAATTGTGGACGATTATAATGGATTGCCTTATAAGTACGAATGTTCCAATGGAACATTATGGGATTATTGTATTCATTTTGAGGGTAACGAGCATCTTTTAGGAACTGATGAGGCGCTTTAATGTACGCAAATTGGAGTTGCAAGAATATCTGTCCCCAGATATTTTGAAAATGGAACATATATGAAAATAGAATACATACAAAAATGTAAATGCGGTGCAGTCACTATCAGATTTGATAATAGTGCTTCGAATAGCATGTTTTGGGAAACATTTGAAAAATTGGATTTGGATACTGGTGATGCCACATGGCTTCACCAGTCCTACTGCTGCGACCACTGTGTCAACCATTGGGGAATAGGCTTATGCGGGTGTGGATCAGGACAGAAGGTAGGAAAATGTGAATGTGGATCCCAAAAGGCACATGATATATTAGGGGTTAAAAATGATTCGTTTGGAGCAATATTAAAAAACTTTGGATAATGGATATAGTAAGTAAATACACCGCCTTGTTAGGACAACAGAAGCTAAAAGAATCATTTGTGAAAGATTTGGAGCTTGTATTATCAAGAAAAAATCCTAATATAGAAAAAGGGAAACTTAATTTCATTCGTTATTCAGAAATGAAAAATTGGAGTGTAAGAGAGTTGTTTGGTGAAGACTTGGAACAAGCTGATAGGGCTTTAATAAACAAGGTGTATCATATGCTATTTGATATAGGTTCGGATTTTGAATCGGTTATAAGAATGCTATATAGCTTTCGTAACGGACCTAAATCGGGGATAAAAGTGGCGGATCCAGAGGATAATTACGAATGGACTAACAAGGACGGAAATGAAAAATATTCTACTAAAAATCTCCCAAAAGCGCATTTTAGATGGGATTGGAGAAGATATACCTTATCAAAAGAATCCGTTGATAAAATAACGGAGTTTGTAGACACCATATTAGAATCATAGAGAAATTATGAACGAAGTAATTTTAAGCAACATGTTAGGATGTCAGACATATTGTATATCAGACAGTCCTTCGAATAGATACTGTCTTATTGGACCTATTGAGTGCAATGAGAAGTTAATAGAAGTGTTTAAGAAGGGGATAACAGTAAAACTCAAATACGTGGAAAAACGGGTCCTGGATGCATTTACGGACAACGGAATCGACCTGAGTAATTACACTCATTGTATTATTGTGAAGCGGAATTTTTATCTCGCTTGGTAACGGCAAAACATAAACAATATGAATAATTTTGTAATAGATACTCCAGATAATTTCTGGCAAATAAGATGGCTTGACAAGTATATGGAAGGCCACAAAGGATTCATAGCTGGTGGATGTTTTAAAAATATCCTTTCCGGAGAAAGAGTAAAAGACATTGATATTTTCTTTGAAAGTGAAAGCGATTTTCAGGAGGCTATTGATTCGTTCAATGATGAAAAACATCAGAAAGAAGGATGGAAATTTAAGTACAGAAATGAGAAGGCATGTGCGTTCCAGAAAGAGGGAGAAAAGGTATGGATAGAGTTCATAGAGTCAGAGTTTGGAAAGCCGAAAGAGATTCTTAGGAGCTTCGATTTTACTGTGACAAAAATGGCTTACTATAAGGAGCCCAAATACGAAGAAAAAGAAGATGATTATTTTCCATTCTCATCTGCAAGTATAGTAGCATACGAGTACAAACTACTCTATCATGAGAAATTCTTCGAACATCTTCATATGAAGAGGCTGGTCATTGACGAAAATATTCCTTTTCCAGTAAGTACATGGGAGCGCTCATATCGGTATAAAGGATATGGTTACAATATGTGCCGGGAGACAAAGAAAAAACTTCTACAGGCTATTAAAGGTGTAAACGTAGAGGAGGGAGATGTATCTTTGTACACTACTGGAGGATGGGATTAACCTATAAAACAAAATTGCTTATGAAAACATTAGAACAACTTAAAGGATTAGCATCAAAATGTTTAGACGGTAGAGATTTTAACAGACTGGCTAAATTTATCCCATATAACATGATAAAGGATTTCGGTATGGAGCCGAACGAAGAATACAATAACGAAGAAAGGTGGAACAGTACTGTAGTTGAATTTACCAGGGAGAATGTTTTGAAACAGCTTGAAGAAGATGTAAGATTCGGTTTTGAAAAGGCATTAAATCAGAGAGGAATATCAGCCAGTTTAATGTTTGAATGTGTAATGATGTGGAACTACATCCTGGAAGAAGGTCTTGAAGACTGGGATGAGGATGATTATAGATTTTACGGGCTACCTCTATTTAAAGCTACGGCTGTAAAATACGGATGGGATAATCCTATAGGGGAAGACAGCGGGAGAGAAAGAAAATATGATTCACAGTATTAAATGGGCATATCATGAGCACAAGTAAAGAATACAGGGCAGTAAGGAACTGTATATTAAATGAACTTCACCTTACCAAAGAAGATATAATCAAAAACATAGAGCCGTTATTGGAGAAACACGTAAAACGGTACATGGTTAATACATATGGAGGTGACAACCAGATAGAAAACTGGATCAGATGCATGGTGAATGATGAACTCAAACAAAGAGATCATGATTTTATAAGAAGAGCGTGCGAGAGTGTCATCAGGAATCATGTATTAAATGAATTGAATATAATCGTAAGATCCAAAAGTGAGAAATGTACATGTGAAAACAGAGTACCATCCGAAGAGGATAAGAAAGAGTCAACTGACGGACTGTATATAATCTACGAAGACGGACATGCAGAGCCGTTTACCGGCGATAACTCCAAAGATTGTGTACGATACATTGGGTTGAAGCACAGATACATGTCATTTGCAATCTCACTGACGGAGCATAATATCATACAATTGCTTGACGATGATAGCCGTGAAGAATCCGGAAGTGGGACATATTACGAACGTGAATGTGATGCGCTGTTTGACATTGACGGACGCGGCAATACGGAACGCCTTGTAGCCAGAAATCCAAAATTGAGAAATCTGCTGGAAGATGGCGAGTATATACCATCTCTTGGTCAATTAAATTTAATGGCCCATTATATGAACGAACTAAACAAAGCATTCGCTTATGTTTCGGCATCTCCCCTCTCCTCGACGTGGTATTGGTCCAGTACTGAGAGCAGCCAGGCCGTCGCGTGGTACGTGGTCTTCTCCAGTGGCCTCACGGGCACCGGCAACAAGCACATCGGAGACATGGTTCGGGCGGTAATTGATTTTTAAAAAGGATTACAATGATAACATCAGTAAAAATAAAAGACAATACAAAAACTCCTTTTGAATATGCTTCTGACATAGAAGCGTTTGAAAATAGTAGAGAATTTATTTTCAAGCCAGGAGTGAATGTGATTGTAGGTAAAAACGGTAGTGGAAAATCAACTTTGCTTAACATCATATCAATGTATGCGTTATGTGAGAAATCCATGTGCTCTGAAATACCGATCGAGGCACTGGATTTTCCACCTATATTTGATGATGATGACAAGGTTCTTGATGGGATTGACATATCATCCGATTATGCAGGGAAAGTATTCCGTTTATTGCCATCGGCGGAGATGAATCGAGATAGTGTATTGAAAAACATCAGCAACTTAGATTTGTATGTGAATAATATTAGAAGATCTTATGGAGAGAAAGTGGTGTTATCATTGGAATCACTTTTCAATTTAATGTTCGGTCAAAAGGATTATACGTTTCCAATACAAGATCTTGTAGAATACAAGAAAAAATCAAATGCGTTTTGGATTAAAAGGATTGATAATCTGTTGAAGTATTATAAAAGAAACCGCATAACATTAGCAGAAAGCAGTTTTGAATACACGGTTCTCATGGATGAGCCAGACAGGAATCTTGACATTGACAATATAATGCAAATTTATAATGTATTATCATTCCATAAACCACAAACACAAATTATAGCCATAATACACAATCCGGCATTGATTTACAAATTAAGCAAATTAGATTGTGTGAATTTCATAGAGATGACAGAAGGATATCTTAGTAAAACTTGTATATTTATGTCCAATTAAATATTTTCAACAATGAGCTATTTTGTATTAATGGGGAGAAGAATCCCAAAGCAGGCTATAACAGGCTTTAAGTTCCAAAATGAAACAGATAATATTTGTCCTTTCCTGTCAATCAGGATAAGAGGGAAGGAGGAAATTATACCTTTCAAAGATAAAAAGGAGATACAGTCTGTAAAAGCGCATCTGTGTTCTGTCTTCTCCGGATTTGTGAAAATAGGCGACTGGTATCTCAAGATGTCGGAAGTTAAGGAATATAAGCCGGTGACCGCCGAAGACATGAACCCCTACATCTTGTTTAAGACATCTAAGTTCGGAAACATAAAAGTTCGTTTCCCGAAAGATGAAGATATGGATGCCGAATTATTGGTGTTAGATCAGCTTTTTGATGTAGAATAAACTATTAATCATCTTTTGAAAATCATGACTTGGAAAGAATTGAAAGACAAAATATCTCTTATGACAGAAGAAGAGCAACGACAAGAAGTTGCAGTATGGGGAGAAAATATGAATCTAATGAAAGATTGTTCCTTGGAGAAAACAGACGAGGATATGTACTACAACTCTGAATGGGATTATACTTGTGAAGAGAGTGAATTGGAACCGGAAGACAAGAATGACCCTGATGTACATAAGGTATATGAAGCAGGAATGTATTATATTTATTCGAATTGATTTTAAAAAGATCTGATTATGGCAGCATTAACAACACTAAATATAACGGAAAAGAACGCTAATAACAGTTTGTCTGTAACTGTTAAAGTGAATGTCACCAAAGAAGGAGTGTTTACCACTACCTTGTCAAAAGAAGATGTGGACAAGATTCATTCTTATGGGATCAAATTACCTACAAACAGATTAGGCAACGAAGGATATTTCAATAGTATAGCACTTTCTGATTTGGAAAGTCAAATCAGGGAAGTTCTGAAGAGATGTTTGAGTTATAAAATAGTAGAAGAAGTGCCTGTTATTAAGTATCAACTGGAAACGAATTGCATGTTTTCCTATGACAAAAACGGAAATATTGTCCCTAACCCCTCTAAGGAATGGACAGGAGGCGATGAAAATGGAAAATGGAGAGATGGAACTTCCCGTTTAGATGCCTTAAACACCCAACCTTTCGGTTTTAGTGTTTATGCAAAACCATTTCTAAAAAGAGTAATTGAATATGGAAATGGAGAGACAAAAGTAGAATACGGCAGGTTAAATACAGAAAAAGGAACTTATGCGCACTGGCTGAATTGTGTAACGAGCATATCATACAATAGATATAAACAGGTAATGGAAGTGGAGTGTAACGAATGTACCTCGAAATTATTCGTTGATATGATCAAGTCCATTTGTAATATAAGCGAACAAGTTAAGAGTTTTGTCAATCCAGAACAAATAAAAGCAATTGCGGAGTCAAATGAACCGATTTTGCTTTTATCTAACAACTAAAAAATCATGAGGTATGTATGTGTTTTTTATCTGCTTTCTGTTATGGCTTATTTTTACATTGTTATTATCATCAACTGTCATAGGATTGGTTATAAGCGTGAGTGATGAATGGCAGGAAATGGGTGACAAAATAATAGATAAACTTTAATAAAATATGAATAAGAATATAATCAACAACGCTCAACTTTTAGAGATTAAAACTAAGATTAGACAACTTGGAGCAATTAATAAGACATGAAACAAGATATAGAATTTGCTGTTCCTCTTTTTAAAGCTGGTGCAGAATGGCGCATTAACAGCGTGTGGCATTCTATAACAGTAATTCCAGATTGCCACCGTTTTATTGTGTTTCTCCCTAAGAAATCAACAATAGGATCAAAGAATCCAATTATGGGTATATTGGAAGAGAACAAAACTTTTATATCCAGCCGTCCAGGATGTATTTTATGCAGATTAGATGAAATGGAATCATGGGCTTATTTGGATGATCTATTACCTTAGGTAATTATATACTCAATTTTAAAAGTTAGAAT
>ENA-OYYS01000505-OYYS01000505.1-human-gut-metagenome-genome-assembly--contig:-NODE-505-length-9705-cov-4.745699_pt1 | contig 9705 bp, 10 predicted proteins | sample MGYA00243253_ERZ653457 | MGnify/ENA primary metagenome ERZ653457 (study PRJEB26926, sample SAMN06165090) | human gut metagenome | biome: ENVO:00009003; feature: ENVO:2100002; material: ENVO:00002003... | reverse complement strand
CATCTTAATAGAGCTTTGCACCTGCCGGAATGTGGTCATCTACCATCAGAAGATGAAGCTTTTCTTCGCCTTCTTCTTTGTGGATAGCACTGAGAAGCATACCACAAGAGTCAATGCCCATCATAGCTCTCGGTGGAAGATTTGTGATAGCAATAAGAGTCTTTCCAACCAGTTCTTCCGGCTCATAAAAGCTATGAATACCGCTTAAAATGGTTCTGTCTGTGCCTGTTCCGTCATCAAGAGTAAACTGTAACAGTTTCTTTGACTTCGGTACTGCAACACACTCTTTAACCTTTACTGCACGGAAATCTGACTTGCTGAATGTATCAAAGTCTACCATTTCCTCAAACAAAGGCTCAATCTTTACTTTAGAAAAATCAATCTTTTCAGACTCAGTTTTTACATTTTTTTCAGGTGCTTCAGAAGCTGTATTATTTACATCATTTTTCTTATTTACACCATCTAAGGACTTCATTGTCGGGAACAGCAATACGTCACGGATTGCCGGTGAATCTGTCAACAGCATAACCAGGCGGTCGATTCCATATCCGATTCCACCGGTAGGTGGCATACCGATTTCCAGTGCGTTCAAGAAATCTTCGTCGGTATGGTTTGCTTCCTCATCACCGGCTTCGAATGCGGCATCCTGTGCTGCGAAACGCTCACGCTGGTCAATCGGGTCATTTAACTCGGAATATGCATTACACATTTCCCATGTATTGATAAATAATTCAAAACGTTCTACCTTGGTTGGGTCAGACGGTTTCTTCTTGGTAAGCGGAGAAATTGCTACCGGATGATCCATGATAAAGGTCGGCTGAATCAGTTCTTTTTCACAGAATTCTTCGAAGAAGAGGTTGATGATATCACCCTTGGTATGACGCTCTTCGAATTCAATGTGATGTTCTCTTGCCAGCGCCTTTGCAGCTTCATCATCTGCTACGGTATCAAAATCGATGCCGGCATATTTCTTGATGGCATCGTTCATGGTCAGACGCTCAAAAGGCTTTCCAAGGTCGATTTCAATGCCATTGTAAGTAATCTTTGTAGTGCCGCATACTTTTTCTGCAAGATAACGGAACATGCTCTCGGTAAGTTCCATCATGCCTTCATAATCGGTGTATGCCTGGTATAACTCCATCAATGTAAATTCCGGATTATGGCGGGTATCAACACCTTCGTTACGGAATACCCGTCCGATTTCGTAAACACGCTCCAAGCCACCAACAATCAGTCTCTTTAAGTATAACTCAAGAGAAATACGGAGTTTTACATCTTCATTTAATGCATTGTAATGTGTTTCAAACGGTCTTGCGGCTGCTCCACCTGCATTGGAAACCAGCATAGGAGTCTCAACTTCCATGAAGTCACGTCCAGCTAAGAAATTACGGATTTCCTTGATAATCTGGGAACGTTTGATGAAAGTCTGCTTGGATTCCTGATTCATGATAAGGTCTACATAACGCTGACGATATCTGGTATCGGTATCAGTAAGTCCGTGGAACTTCTCCGGTAAAATCTGTAAGCTCTTGGATAATAAAGTTACCTCAGATGCATGGATAGAGATTTCTCCGGTCTTGGTCTTAAATACCTTTCCTTTGATTCCTAAAATATCTCCGATATCATATTTCTTGAAATCTTTATAAGAATCTTCTCCGATTTCGTCTCTTGCGACATATGCCTGGATGCTTCCCTTTAAATCCTGTACATTACAGAAAGAAGCTTTTCCCATCACACGCTTGAACATCATACGGCCTGCGATAGATACCTCTTTTCCCTCAAAAGCATCAAAGTCGTCTTTGATATCTGTGCTGTGGTTTGTTACATCATATTTGGTTATCTGGAACGGATCTTTTCCATTTTCCTGAAGTTCTTTTAACTTATCACGGCGCACCTTGATTAACTGGTTAATATCCTGTTCCTGTACGTTCTTCTGTTCCGCCATCTTTGTTCTCCTAATCTATTAGTTTGATCTGTGGATTCCTAATACTTTATATTTTAAGTTACCCATCTGGGTCTCAACTTCTACTACGTCACCAACGCCGGCACCGATTAATGCTTTACCAACCGGAGACTCGTTGGAAATCTTTCCCTTTAAGCTGTTTGCCTCTGTAGAACCAACAATTTTATATTCCAGTTCCTCATCGAATTCCATATCAAGGATTTTTACCTGACATCCGATGTTAATCTTGTCTAAATCAACTTCTTCTTCTACTACGACTTCTGCATTCTTTAAGATTTTCTCAATCTGTTCGATTCTTGCTTCGATGTCACGCTGCTCATCTTTTGCTGCATCATACTCAGCGTTCTCAGATAAGTCTCCCTGCTCTCTTGCTTCTTTAATCTTCTGTGCAACTTCTTTTCTTCTGACCACTTTCAGATTCTGTAACTCGTCTTCCAGTTTCTGTAAACCCTGATAGGTCAAAATGTTTTTCTTATCCATGCTTATTAGCCCTTCCTTTTATAGATTTTCTATTCTGCATAAAATTCTCGCTCTAATCGATCTGAAACCGCTTCACAGCCTGTAAAACCGGTTCCCTTAACAATCATAATATTATACCCAATAGGTACTTCAATGTCAAGATTTGCCCGCTGATACCAGTTCCTTTTATAAATGGAAATATAGATACTTTTTTCCGATAGAAATTCTTCCCGGATTCTTCCGTCAGCTTCAAAATCCAGTATCAGTCTGCCCTCTTCCTGGCCGGTTCCCTTTTGCATTGCCTTTTTCTTCTTCTCAAGCACTTCTACAATCAGTCCCATCTCTTCATAAAGATAATCCATTTCCTTCCGGTGACATTCCGGCCGACCGGTGCAAAGCGTATATGCATTAAGTCCCGGATAAAGCTGTTGGAGCATATACTGTTCTTCCTCCTGTCTTAGATATGCGCCATCTTCCGCATCAATGACAAATAGCCGCATGTCCCGGTAGAAAATGCCTTTCTGCTCTAATACTGCTTCGATTATTTTCCGAAAAAATGCATTGCAGGGAAAATAAATTTCTTTTTCAATCAGGTCATCCTGATGGCTATTCCTGTTTTCTGATTGCAGATTGCTTTTATTCCTGCGTAAAAGACTTTTTAATTTTTTCCACCATTTCATGCTTCATTATATGATGCAAAGGTTTCTAATAATTCCTCCAGCTGTTCGTAAGTCTCCACTTCATTGAGCAGGCTTCGAAGCCTGGATGCATGCTTGTAGCCGCCGGTGTACCAGGCTGCGTGCTTACGCATTTCCCGCATTCCGGTAAATTCGCCCTTAAAGGCAATCTGCATCTTTGCATGACGCAGCACCATTTCTACCATTTCTTTGGCGGATGGCTTCGGCAGTTCTTCCCCCGTTTCTAAGAAATGGTTAATCTGTGCAAATATCCATGGATTTCCCTGTGCTCCCCTTGCTATCATCAGCCCGTCACAGCCGGTTTCCTGCTGCATCCGGTACGCATCCTGTGGGGTAAAAATGTCACCGTTTCCGATGACCGGGATCTTTACTGCTTCTTTCACTTTCCGGATAATCTCCCAGTCCGCTTTGCCGGAGTAATACTGTTCCCTGGTCCGTCCATGCACCGCAATGGCAGCTGCCCCGGACTCTTCCGCAATATGTGCCATCTCTACTGCATTGACATGGGCTTCATCAAAGCCCTTTCTGATTTTTACCGTCAGAGGCTTCTTTATGGCTTTCGCTGTCTTTTCGATGATTTCACCTGCCAGAATCGGATTTTTCATCAGTGCAGAGCCGTCACCATTATTGACTACCTTTGGCACCGGACATCCCATATTGATGTCGAGAATATCAAACGGTCGATGTTCGATACGCTTTGCCATCTCGCTCATTATTTCCGGGTCGGAGCCAAAAAGCTGCAGGGAAACCGGATGTTCCCGCTCATCAATGGCAAGGAGGCTCTCGGTATTCTTATTATTATAATAAATGCCTTTAGCACTGACCATTTCCATGCAGATAAGTCCTGCTCCCTGCTCTTTGCAAAGTACACGAAATGGCAGGTCTGTTACCCCTGCCATTGGTGCTAATATCAAATTATTATCAAGTGTTACATTTCCTATTGTCAGTTTCATCGTTTCTGTTTTGCGTAAATAAGACGCATTCCTTCTAATGTCAGTGTCGGATTGTAGTACTGAATATATTTTGTCTCATTTGCGATGATTTTACCCAGTCCGCCGGTTGCAACTACTTTTACATCCTTAAGTCCGGATTCTTTTATCATATTTTTTACAATATATTCTGTCTGTCCAATCTGTCCGAATATCAGTCCTGCCTGCATACTGCTGATGGTTTCTCTTGCAAGAATGGTAGACGGTTTCTTAATCTCGATTTCCGGAAGCTTCGCCGCATCTTCCCAGAGTGCCTTTGCAGAAATGCGGATTCCCGGGGAAGTTACTCCTGCGAAGAAATCTCCATTTCCATTGACGAAGTCATAGGTGGTTGCTGTACCATAGTCAATTACTACAACCGGTCCGCCATAAAGCTCATATGCACCTACAGCGTCTACGATTCTGTCTGCACCAATCTGTGCCGGATTCTCGGATGTGATACGGATTCCTGTCTTCACGCCCGGCTCCACCACCATTGGCTGAATCCCAAAATATTTAATCATTCCACTGCAGAGGGAGTGCATCACATTTGGTACTACCGATGAAATGATGGCATCCTTGATTTCATTATGGGAAATCTCGTTATGCTCTAATAAATCAATGATTGTAATACCGTATTCATCAGAAGTTCTCTGCATTTTTGTTGTCATACGAAATGTTGTAACTAATTTTTCCTTATCAAACACTCCGATGGTAATGTTGGTATTTCCTACGTCAATTGCCAGTAACATATTAGTCCTCCTTATCCTCTGTGAATTCTTCTCCCAGGAAAAATACACGGTAATACATTTCAAGCGATTCAAAGAGCTCTGTCTTTTCCCGCTGCATCTGTTTGATTTTTAACACACTGCCGATTTCATCATAAAAGAAATCTCCATCCTCACATTCCGTCCGGAAATTAAGATTTCCCTCTTTGTCAAATATAAGCTGCAGTGTTCCTCCGATATCCTCTGTATACAGTACACAAAGAATATTCAAATCCTCTTTGATTCCCTCCGGAAGTCCGTTAAACAACGGATTCAGATAGAATTTCTTGGTATAAGCGCTGGAACCGCATAAAACGATTTCTTCCTGCTCCATATATTCATACTCCTTTTTTATTTATGCCTTTTTTATATCTGGTAAATGTGGCTTTTCCTGTCTATCCTATAAACATCTATCTCTATGCATATCTATACATATCCATAAATCCCGCGGACAGATACTTCCCCGGAAGACACCAGTTTTCTTGCTTCCCAGGTATCCACGATTAATTCGCCCCGGTCGGTAATGCCCTGTGCCACTCCATCAAATGGCTCTTTCGGGTCTAACACTCTTACCTTCTGCCCTTTATTGGCAAGGCTTGCATCGTATTCCTTCCGCAGATCCCGTAAATCCTGATATGCCATAAACCGGTCATAATAATGCTCGAATTCTTCCCAGACAGCTTCTATTAATGCTGCACGGTTTACCCGTTTTCCACTTTGTAACAGAAGTGAGGTGGCATTCTGCGCAATTTCTTCCGGGAAACTTTCATTATTCACATTGATGCCTATGCCAACCACAATATGGTTTACATAATCCATCTGTGCACTCATTTCCGTTAGGATTCCTACTACCTTCTTACCGTTGATGACAATATCATTTGGCCACTTTATCTTTGCTTCCATACCGGTGCAGCGGGTAATGCCCTTTGCCACCGCCATAGCTGCCACCAGTGTCAGCATGGATGCATTGGAAGGATTCAGCTCCGGTTTTAAAATCAGTGTCATAAAGATTCCGGTTCCCGGCAGGGAACTCCAGCCTCTTCCACGTCTTCCTTTTCCGGCATCCTGCTGGTCTGCCACCACAAGAGTTCCATGCTCTGCACCCTCTTCTGCGAGACGGCTGGCTCTTACATTAGTAGAATCTGTTTCATCATAATAATAGATTTTCTTTCCAACCCAGTCTGTTTTACGGATGCTGCTCAATTCATTTTCGCTTAAGATATCCGGTGCACCTACAATCCGGTAGCCCCGGTTCTGCACCGCTTCAATTTCATAGCCATCCTTTTTCAACTGATTGATTGCCTTCCACACTGCAGTTCTTGATACACCAAAGCGTTCACAAAGCTCCTGTCCGGAAACATAACCTTCCGCTTCCCGCAGTGCTGCAAGTATTTTTGCTTTCATAGGTTCTTATTCTCCTAAAGTTGCAAGCATAACTGCCTTAATCGTATGCATACGATTCTCTGCTTCATCAAATACGATGGATTTCTCACTTTCGAATACTTCATCGGTTACTTCCAGCTCGGAGTATCCGAATTTCTCATAGACATCCTGTCCAATCCTGGTCTTAAGGTCATGGAATGCCGGGAGACAATGCATAAACAATGCCTGCTCTCCTGCGTTATCCATCAGCTTCTTATTTACCTGATATGGCATCAGGTCTGTAATACGCTCTTTCCATACCTCTTCCGGCTCACCCATGGATACCCACACATCAGTATAGACAATGTCTGCACCCCTGGTTCCTTCCATGGCATCCTCTGTTAAGGTAATGGTTCCACCTGTGCGGGATGCCACATCTTCACAATATGTAACCAGCTTTGGATCCGGGAAATACTTCTTATTAGTACAAGCCACAAAATGCATTCCCAGTTTTGCACAGGTTACCATCAGGGAATTTCCCATATTATAACGGGCATCTCCCATATATGCCAGCTTTACGCCCTTTAATCTGCCAAGATGCTCGCGGATGGTTAACATATCTGCTAACATCTGGGTCGGATGAAATTCATTGGTCAGTCCGTTCCATACCGGAACGCCTGCATATTTTGCCAGTTCTTCTACGATATCCTGTCCATAGCCACGATATTCGATTCCGTCAAACATACGTCCCAAAACTCTTGCGGTATCCGGAATGCTCTCTTTCTTTCCAATCTGGGAGCCTGACGGGTCAAGGTAAGTTACGTGCATGCCAAGGTCATGGGCTGCCACTTCAAATGAGCAGCGGGTTCTGGTACTGGTTTTTTCAAAAATCAGTGCAATATTTTTGCCAATCAGGCTGTCATGCAGAATACCCTGTTTCTTCTTTGCTTTCAGGTCTGCTGCCAGATCTATCATATAGAGGATTTCTTCTGGTTCAAAATCCATCAGTTTTAAGAAATTACGTCCTTTTAAATTCATTGCTTTTTCCTCTTTTCTTCTTACTCTTTGATACAAAACGGGCTGTCCTACATAGATGTGGCAGCCCGATTTCATTTTAGGTTTATGGTTTCCTTTTTAATTATTTATCTCCGGCAACCTCTGTAATTGATTTTACCAGTCCTGCAACGCCCTGTATCTCAGATGGAATGATAATCTTTGTTGCCTTTCCGTCCGCAGCCTTTGCAAAAGCTTCCAGGCTCTTAAGCTGTAATACAGCATCGTCCGGTGCTGCTTCTTTCAAGAAACGAAGTCCGTCTGCATTTGCCTGCTGAATCTTTAAGATTGCTTCTGCCTGACCTTCTGCTTCTTTTACGGTTGCTTCCTTCTGTGCCTCTGCACGTAAAATTGCGGCAGTCTTCTCTGCCTCTGCATCTAAGATTGCTGATTCTTTCTTACCTTCTGCTACAAGAATCGTAGATTTCTTCTCACCTTCTGCACGAAGAATTGCTTCACGTCTTTCACGCTCTGCCTTCATCTGTTTCTCCATGGCATCCTGAATTGCCTTTGGTGGGATGATATTCTTTAACTCTACACGGTTTACCTTGATTCCCCATGGGTCTGTTGCCACATCCAGGGAAGCTCTCATCTTGGTATTGATGGTCTCTCTTGAAGTAAGGGTCTCATCTAATTCCAGATCACCGATGATATTACGAAGTGTGGTTGCTGTCAGATTTTCGATTGCCATAATCGGATTTTCAACACCGTAAGCAAATAACTTCGGGTCTGTAATCTGGAAATATACAACGGTGTCAATCTGCATGGTTACATTATCTTTGGTAATTACCGGCTGTGGTGGGAAATCAACCACCTGCTCTTTTAAAAGAACTCTCTTTGCGATACGGTCAATAAACGGTGCTTTAAAATGAAGACCTACGCCCCAGGTTGCAAGATATCCGCCCAGACGCTCTACAACAACTGCATTTGCCTGCGGTACAATCTTGATACAGGATACAATAATTACCAGTACTAGTATTACTAAAATGATAAGTGCTATTAATCCTTCCATTTTTACCCTCCAAAACTTATATTTTGAATAACTATTCACATATTACTATACTTTTTCCAAGATTACAACAGGGTGCCAAAAACTTCTTTTGACACCCTGACTTTATACTCTCTTATATTTTCTTACATTTTCCTAGAAAAATACATGGTTTCCGATGACTACTCCTGCCTGACCGGAACTTGCACGGCGGAAGCTTAATGCCCCACCGGTATTATCTACACCGGATAATGCTTCCTGTGCTGCCTGTAAACAGCTTCCGCTGACACCGCTTGAAATAACAGATGCAACTTTTCCGTTTCCTGCTGGTGTAAACTGACCGCTCTGGTAAATTACATCATAAAGGCTGGATGGATATGCACCACTTCTCAGACGGTTCATAACAACTGCTCCGACTGCCAGCTGGCCTTCATAACACTCACTGCCTGCTTCGCACTGGATTAATGCAGCAAGAAGTGTTACTTCATCACAGTTTGCTGCTACAGATGCATTCTGTGTTACCATGGTTGTTGTAGTCTGTGCAGCTTTCTTTGCTGCCTCTTCTGCAGCCTTCTCTTCCAATGCAGCTCTTTCTTCTTCCATGGAAACTGCTGATGCTACATTTAAGGATACGGTTACATAATCTGCAGATACAAATGCAGTGGAATTCTTTAAGCTGACTGCGACCCATCCTTCCGGAGATTCTGTCTGTGTATCAACTACAAGCTTATCTCCTTCTGATGCTGCCTTGATAACAGATGCATCCGGATTTGCTTCACTGCGGACACGAAGACCACCGGTGGTTACGGTTGCTACGGTGTCACATACGGTCTGTGCATAAGCATATGCTTCCTGACCTGCCACACAATATTCGCTCTTTACATATCCGTCTACAGAACCGGATGTAATATGATACCAGCCATCTAATGTCTCTACGATATCAGCTGCTGCACCTTTATATAATTTTCCAATTACTTCAGACTCTCCATCTGCGGAGCTTCTTATATATAAGAAATCATCCACATCTGCCATAAGCTTACTGTTCCATGCCTGCTGCTCCTCACTGAGCTGAGGCTCCTCTTCCTGTGCTTCTGCAACAACCACTACATCTGCACGTTCAATGGATGCCTGCTCGGTTGCCGCGTCTCCCAATGATGCCAATTCTTCTATAATGCCGGCGGAGCCATCTGCCTGTACATCTGCCACAGCTTTTGTTTCCTGCTGCGATTCTGGTACATTTTCTACTGGTGCTGTCTGCATAACTGCTGTGACTGCGGTTACAACGGTAAGCATCACTGCTATAATTGTGCTCTCAATCACTCTTTTTCTTAAATTCATTTTGACCTCCATAACATATACCTTGTTTTTCTTTTTTAAGGATTATTAACAAGTATATGTCCTGTCTCTTATACACATCTCCGAGCCCACGAGACCTCTCTACATCTCG
>ENA-OYYS01000503-OYYS01000503.1-human-gut-metagenome-genome-assembly--contig:-NODE-503-length-9753-cov-3.671169_pt1 | contig 9753 bp, 10 predicted proteins | sample MGYA00243253_ERZ653457 | MGnify/ENA primary metagenome ERZ653457 (study PRJEB26926, sample SAMN06165090) | human gut metagenome | biome: ENVO:00009003; feature: ENVO:2100002; material: ENVO:00002003... | reverse complement strand
GATCTACACCCTAGAGTTCGTCGGCAGCGTCAGATGTGTATAAGAGACAGCAATTAAAGGCATTGATGTTTCTATGTATCAGACAAACGTAGATTTCGCAAAGGTCAAAGCGGCGGGCTACAGTTTTGTTATTATCAGATGCAATAACTGGGATCACACGAAGAACTGTGTAGTAAAAGACCCGCTTTTTGAAACGCATTACAAAAATGCAAAGGCAGCTGGGCTTGACGTCGGTGCATATTACTATACATGGCAGACAACGGTATCCGGTGCGAAACAGGACGCAGTTCTTTGTCTCGATTACATCAAGGGCAAAACTTTTGAATACCCAATTTACTTTGATCTGGAGTGGCAGAAAGCTTTTGCACGCGGTAAAACGGTATGCTCCGACATGGTAAAAACTTTTTGCACTGCGCTGGAGGAAGCAGGCTACTTCGCAGGTCTGTATATCAGCCGCAGTCCGCTCCAGACTTACATAACAAATGATGTCGCAAGACGCTATGCACTGTGGATTGCAGAATACAACAGCAAGTGCAACTACGGCGGCACATACGGTATGTGGCAGTACAGTTCAACGGGCAAGGTCAGCGGTGTTTCCGTGCCGGTAGACATGGATTACTGCTATGTGGATTACCCATCTGTGATAAAGGCTAAGGGGCTTAACGGGTTTAAGGCTACTAACACAAGCACGTCTAAGGTACTTGACAGTTCGGGCTTTAAGAAAGGTGATAAATCCGATGGAGTTCTTGCACTGAAACAGCTCCTTATGCTGGCAGGGTACAAACTTGACAACAACGGCACGTTCGGAGACGGTACCCTAAAGGCGGTCAATGCTCTGTTGAAAAAGTGGGGCTATACTCAGAACGGTATTGCGGGGACTAAATTTATTAAAAAGCTGTCTGCAACGATAAAGTAAAGGAGTAGCTTATGGATACAAAAGAAACATCATACAGCCAAATGGTGACAGTCACTAGGCTTAATTACAGGAGCGATTGCAACTTCACCGCCGGAACGATCGTTGGCGTTCTCGAAGATAATACTCCGGTAAAAGTCGCTGATGATTTTTATGAATTTCATCACGGTCACTACTGGAGAAAAATCAAGCTTGGTCGCAAGCATTATTATGTTGTTGCTGATTGGCTTAAAAAGATTTAAAAGTAACAGCTCCGGGCAATCCGCTCGGAGCTGTATACTATATTAAAAGGAGGTCATATTTATGAAAAGTCCAATACCATGGATTGGTGGAAAGAGCCAGCTTAAAAGTAAGATCATCAAGTCTTTCCCGCCTACTGAAAGCTACAACAGATTTATCGATGTATTCGGCGGAGGCGGGTCTATACTTTTTGCAAAAGGCAAACACGCTGATCTAGAGATCTATAATGACGCCAACAGTGATTTGGTCAACTTTTTCAGATGCTTAAAATATCATTCTGATGAGCTTAAAAAGGAGATAAAATACTATTTAAACAGCCGGGAAATGTTCCTTGACTGCCGTGAGCGCATATCTGTAACCGGATTTACAGACATTCAGCGGGCTGCTATGTTCTATGTGCTTGTCAAGACAGGCTTCGGAGCAAGTCTGAGAACGTTCGGCTGCAACAAAAAGCGGCTTAACACAGATAATTTCGCAGATATCGAGGCAAGACTGGATGGAGTAGTGATCGAAAACAAAGATTTTGAGGATCTTATCAAGGTATACGACCGTGAGAAAGCTTTATTCTACTGCGACCCTCCATACCACAAGACAGAGCGACATTACACTGTTAAATTTACCGAGGATGACCATGAGCGGCTCTGCAGAGTTCTTCACCAGATCAAGGGCAGATTTGTACTGTCGTACAACGATGACAAGTATGTGAGAGACCTGTATAAAGACTACAATATTCAGGCGGTCACCCGCAATAACAGTCTTTCATCAGGTGATTTCAAAGAGGTAATAATCACAAATTTCTAGTATTTTTTTTAGAGAATAAATAACGGATTTCGTTATTTATGTTGTAAAAAACATACCGGAGGTAATCATGAGAGTAAAATTAAGGGCTTTGCTTAATTCCAGGGGCATTACTCAGGCTGAACTTGCGCAGGCGACAGGCATCAGACCGTCCACAATCTCACAGCTTTGCAATAACATCGCTGTCGGTTTCAAATTTTCACATCTTGAGCTGATTTGCAGATTTTTAAAATGCGATTTAAATGACATTTTAGAGCTGTAAAAAATACGTTTCAAAAATTCTCGATAATTCAAAAAAAGTGATGAGTGTTTCGTTTTGTTGAAACATTTCATCACTTTTTTGCGTTTTGCTTGTCAGTTTTTTGGATTTTGCTTGTCAAACATCAACTGCAACATTTCAGTGAAAAATATACACTTATATTATGACGGACGACAGGGGGGGATCAGATTGGACAAAAAGGGAAGAAAAAAGCTCGCAGAACTTGCGGTGAACGGCGATACGGACGCCTTTTCTAAGCTCTATGGAGAGATATATAAGGAGCTTTATTATTACGCCCTCGCTAACCTGCAAAATGCCGAGGACGCCGCCGATGCAGTGCAGGACGCTGTGCTGGACGGCTATATGAGCATCTCCTCGCTGCGGAAAAGCGAAGCTTTCGATAGCTGGATGTTCAAAATTCTGGTCGCCAAGATCAAACAAAAACAAAAGGAATACGCCCAAAGACGCTCTAACCTCGATTATATTAATGAAAGCGACGCAATAATCAAGGACGAAAACGGATTCGAGCGGTGCGAGATCTTAGAAGAGTTTGCTGATCTCAGTGAAGCGGAAAGACTCTGTATATCACTTCACTGTATAGCAGGCTACAAAGGCAGGGAGATAATGGAGATAACAGGTATTAAAGATACGACAGTCCGTTCCCATATATCCAGAGGTAAAGCAAAAATACGCAGTAAGCTGTTTGGAAAGGAGGTGACATGATGAGAAATTTGAGAAAACGCAGAAAGCTTATCAGACAAATGGAACAGGCAAACAAAATTCCTGATAAGCTCATGCCCCAGGAAATAAAAGATATGCTGGACGTGGCAGGCTTCAGACCCGTTATCGAAAATACTCCAAATAGTGCAGAGATAAAAATAAACAGCGGCAGAAGCAACGCCCTGAGATGTCTGGCTGTGGTGGCGGCTTTCGTCCTTGTGGTAGGCGGATTTGCTGTGCTTAGGTTCAGCAATACCCAGTTCGTCAAAAAATACCCCAATTCCGCTTCTTCACAGTCCGCTGACGCCTCAGGTCTTGACGGCCTCCGTGGAACGACCTATAAGGGTCTTTACAACTATATAAATAGCAACAGCAAAAACATAGAGGACTTTATAGTTGACAATAGCTATATATTCAAAAATATCGACGCTTTGTCTGTTGATGACGATGACTATGTGGCTTTGTATAAGCAGGCACTTAGAGATCACCAGCTCACCCCTAACCCCGCTGATATACAGCTCACTCGCTCAGGCGTGGATATCACCCCCACAAACAGCATAAATGAGCTGGAAACAAACATAACCTACGGAAATGCCCATTTCATTACTGACAATGGCGGTATCGACGTTTATATTACCCAAAACGGAAATATCACAAAGTCAGAACAGGATATCTTTGCGGAAACCTTCCTTAAAAAAGGTCTTGTTGACATTGCTGAATACGAACAGTACGGCTGTAAGTTCGCTCCAAGCGTTGTTGCAATGTATTTGGATAATAACGAGCTTTACGCTTTCTTCGACTTTATCTTACCCGTGAAGGCAGGAAAGAAAAACCTCGATATCGAATACTGCGGAATGTGCGTGTTTGACGTGAGCGACCCTGAGAATATCAAGCTCATAAGCGAGTTTGAACAGCCCGGCGTGCTGGAGGGCATAAGAAAAGTTGACGGAAAATTTTTCATCGTGTCACGCTACACCCGAGCGGCTTCACTGCTCTTAGATGACCAAAAGCCCGAGGATATCGCACCAGTGCGATACATCAATGGCGAAAAACAGCTTTTTGAAGAAAGTGAAATGTATATCACAGCCAGAGATAATACACCGTCCATGATCCTGCTTTCGTCCTTTGACGGAAAAAATCAAGGCTCATACATGGCTTCAAAGCTTATCGCCTGCGGTGAAAGCAGCATCTTAATGGGAACAGACAACATTTATATTTTAAGAGCATATGGCTTTGAAAAAACAGACGATGATTACAGCACAGTGCCAACAAGAGCGCTTATTACAAGAATAAACTACGGTGGCGGCGACATGGAGCTTAACAAAACCCAGACCGTCACAGGCGCAGACGCCGAGCATATAAGCCACGCCATATCAGGAGATGAGTATAACGGCAAATTGTCGCTGTTCTCAAACGACTCTGCAAACATTTACGATATCAGCACACACAATATCTATTATAGCGGCATTAATATCTGCACCCTGTGGCTTTTTGACAATGACCTTGGCGGCCCTGTGAAAAAGACCCTCACATACGAGGACACTGATTTCGAGAGTGCAAGATATAACACGTTCTATCATTCTATGCTGTATGTTTACAGAGATTATTCTTCCGCTTACAACAATGATGACACTTATCAGGCAGCGAACAATATCCAGCTTGATGAAGTATATGATTTCTCAGACCCTAACAAGATAACTCAGGTGCCCCCTGATGATAAAATGATAGCAGTGTCAACGGCAAACAACTTCTTCCATTATGGTACGAACTATAACGATGATATCGCCGTGCGCACCGACAGCACGTCATTCGACTCTTTCAGCGTAAAAATACTCGACAAGAGCAAAACAGAAAAGCAAGAAACCCTTTTATACGGCTCAAGCGGCAAGGGCATAGCGAATGCTAACGGCACAGTGGATCAGGTGCAGGTCTATGACACAGAGGTAGTAAAGAAATTCAACTTCTTCAAGACTATACAGGAATACAAATATCACGAGAAAGAAATGGGAACAACAGTTGACGGAAAGGATATGACCCAAAGATCCGCCAGCACTATTTCTTCAAACTCCATAATAACAGACAACGAAAACGGATATATAGCCATACCATTATATGACGTTACCTCAGTTGGAAAGACCACTAACGGCTACGATCTGGACTGTACCTATTATAATAAAACTATTGAAAAAATTCTGGTAATGAAATATAACATAGAAACCAAAACCTTCAGCGAGTATGGAACTATAAAGCTTGACGAATATACGGATTATTTTGACGATTATTTCGATCATGCTAGTGAAGACGAGATCACGGCTATGGTCAACGACAATGACCAGAGAGATCGTTACCGCAGTGCATTCGTTCAGGACGGATATATTTATATCTTCTCCGACAGACAGATACGCTCATACAGCTATGCCGATCTCTCAAAACCCACTGACAGTGTAGACATAGTTAAATAGCATTACACCAAATTTCCCCTTTAGCACCCGACGGATAAATTTCTGTCGGGTGTTTTTTTGCTAAAACGTTTTCGTTATTGCACACAAATAAAGTCACCGCAAATTGTATAGTATGTACAATAAATGTTCACAGTAATATAACCAATTGAATTTCTGTTTGTGCTAAAATAATATGGTTTTAGGAATAAATATCAGACATAAACAGGAGAAAGAATTATGAAAGACCTAACGAAAGGAAATATCACAAAGCTTATTTTGATGTTCGCTCTGCCCCTTCTGCTTGGCAACGTTTTTCAGCTTTTTTATAATCTTGCCGACACCCGTATCGTGGGTCAGACCTTAGGCAAAAACGCCATAGCCGCCCTTGGCGCAACTTCATCAGTGAACACCGTCATAATAGGCTTTCTGAACGGTCTTACAAACGGCTTTGCCCTTGTGACAGCACGCTTTTTCGGTGCAAAAGAGTTTGACCGCCTGAAAAAGTCCGTCGCCCACGCCCTTACCCTCGGTATCGCAACGGCAATAGCCCTCACCGCCCTCAGCCTTGCCTTTATCGACCCACTGCTGAAAGCGTTGAACACGCCTGACAACATCTTTAAGCAGGCAAAAACCTACATAGTCATAATCCTTGCAGGAATGATAATATCAATGTTCTATAACATCTGCGCAGGTATCCTCCGTGCAGTCGGCGACACTGTTTCGCCACTTATCTTCCTTATAATATCAACTATCGCTAATATCGGGCTTGACCTTCTCTTTATCCTAGGCTTTAAAATGGGCGTTGAGGGTGCGGCATATGCCACCCTTATCGCACAGGGTATCTCAGTTGTGCTTTGTATAATATACATCATTAAAAAGCACAAATTTCTTATCCCATCAAAAAGCGACTTCCGCTTTAACTTCAAGCTCGCAGGAGATATGTATGCAACAGGAGTTTCAATGGGACTTATGATATCTCTCGTTGGTATCGGCACTGTTATAATGCAGGGCGCAATAAATATCTTCGGCACTGACATAATAGTCGCCCACACCACCGCAAGAAAAATATCTGAGATCTTTATGCTCCCTATATCAGTTTTCGGTGCAGCTTCAGCAACCTTTTCAAGCCAGAACTACGGTGCAGGCAGGATAGACAGAGTAAAAGAGGGCGTGAAAAAAGCGACCCTCATAACATGGGGCTGGTCTGTTATCGTAATAGCCGCAACATGGCTTTTCACACCATTTTTCGCACACCTTATCACAGGTATCAGCGACCCTGAGATAGTGGGTACAGTGGAAAAATACATGAAAATAAACACAGCATTTTACTTTATCCTCGGCATAGTAATAGTTTTCAGAAACGCACTTCAGGGCGTAGGAGATAAGATAACACCTATAGCTTCAAGCATAATAGAGCTTTTGGGCAAGTTCGCAGTGGCAATGATACTCGCCCCACGCATGGGATATTTCGGCATCATGATAAGCGAACCCCTTGTGTGGGCAGGCATGGCTGTAATGCTCGGCATAGGCTTTGCCGCAAATAAGACCTTCCGTAAAGAGAATATCCCCAATACGGCAGAACAAATGTAAATAATTTGTTAACTCACATAAAACAGATAGCTCCCTATGTAGAAAAAAATAAGCCACTATTGATTTTATCAAAGAAACGTGTTATAATTAGTAAAAACATACAATCCACAAAAGTGTGACTAACATACCATAGACGTGAAAGGGGGAAATGCCTGCAAACGGCAGGCATCACAGAAAAAATGCTTTCAAAAATATTGTCAAAAGAGGAATGTGCAAAGTGCAGGATATGCTGCTGCTTTGACAGCTATGATATATGGGAAACACCATATATCTCACAAACGCTTGCAAGCAAGATATTGCAGGAATATGCCCCTAAGCAGGAATTTATAAAGAAGGAAAACCATTTCTTGTTTAAAATGGATAAGGAACAGAATGCAGACCTGTATTATTGTCCAATGCTAGATAACGAGAAGGGCTGTATATTAGGCGACGACAAACCGTTCGATTGCAGGATATGGCCGCTGAGAGTAATGGCACTGAATGAAACTAAAGTAATAACATTGTCGCCGGTCTGTCCTACTATGAATGAAAAGTCCATAAAGGAGCTGACGAAAACGGCTAACGAGCTGGCAGATCAGATATTTGAGTATGCAGACGAAAATCCGGAAGCCGTGAAACCGTATCTTGACGGCTATCCAATATTGGTGGCAGAGGGCAAGAAGTATAAGGATACCCTCGTGTAAAAAGTAAAAATCAAAAAACAAAGCGGTGTCGGAGTGAAAAACTCTGCACCGCTTTTTCTATCCCATAGCATAAAGTAAGATCCGCAAAGAATGCCAGCGATTTTGCGACGAAAAAAATCGACACAAATGTGTAGGGGCTGGCGCCCCCGACAGCCCTCACCTGCTTGCTGCTCAACCATGCGGTATATGCACAATGAACTGCACAATATTTTCCAACATGGGACGTCGTATTTTTGCAAAGCAGAAATTGCGCCGCTCCCCTACAGTTAGTTTGTGCGGTTATCATGAATTTCAAGCAACTTACCTCAAAAACAAATAATAAATAAGCCCGTAAAGCACACTAGCCAAAGTGCCGTAAAGAATAACAGGACCGCTGATAATGAATATCTTCGCCCCAAGCCCAAGAATATATCCCTCCGTCTTGAACTCAAGAGCAGGCGCTGCCACAGAATTCGCAAAACCTGTTATGGGTACAAGCGTACCTGCACCTGCGTGCTTCGCTATGCGGTCATACCAGCCAAGACCTGTGAGAAGAGCCGATAAAAATATCAAAGTTATTGATACCGACATTGAGGCGTTATCCTTGGATAAACCTAAATATAAATACATATCCATAAGCGATTGCCCAATAACGCATATAAGTCCGCCAAATAAAAACGCCTTCGGTATGGTCACCCACCACTTCGTCCCGTGGGAAGCCTCTTTGTACATCTCGCTGTATTGTGCCTTGCTTAAATTTATATCCATTTCTTTCGCTCCTTTTTTCTATCGTGTTTGCACCTATTGTTCCTCAAAAATCAGTTCTTATTCATTTTTTAAGCTGCACTATTTTCGCATGATTTGTTCAATATGTTGCTGTAAGGTTAATATTTTTATATAGTTTCAACAAGTTTTGTATAATGTAAACGATTTATCATAGGGAAATTTGTTTAAATAGTATCTTGAAAAAAATGCGAAAATTTTGTATCATATTCATTAGAGATATTCTATCTTAGGGGCAGTGTAACTGCCATTATTTTTCAGGAGGTTATTATAATGAAAGCTAAAAAAATTCTTGCTGCTGTCACAGCTCTTTCTCTGACAACAGTAGTATTCGCATCATGCGGCGATTCAGCTGATTCTTCAAGCTCTACTGCTGCCGTAACAACTACAACAACAACAACAGCAGCTACAACTACAACTGCTGCAACAACTACAACAGCTGCTGCCGAGTCTGCTGCTGATTCAGCTGCAACAGACAGTTCTGCTGACACTACAAAAGGCAGTGACTCTGATTACACACCTGTAAAGACATTCGAGGGCTATGATGCATTCCTTATGTTCGGTGACGGAGAGTGGCTCTGGGGCAACTGGGAAGGTCAGGGCGAACCTGAAGCTACTAAAGCATTCGGCGTTGACGCTGACATAACAGGCGACGGTGAGTACACAGTTTCTATCACAAACGCTTCTATCTCTTATGACGATCCGGACGAGGGCATCAACCCACAGATCGCTCTTGACGGCGACTATGCTGTTGGCGCTCAGGGTTGCGTAGTAATGTGCGTTGATATCATCGGTCTTCTTAACGGCGAAAAACTCAAGGGCACAGGCGATCCTAAGACTGATAAGGAAACTCCAGGTAAGTACAACGCTGACGATCTCAAGGTAGAGCTTAAGTCTATCAAGGCTGACGGTCAGGAAGTTGCATTCGATAAAGCTAAGATCAAGTATGGCAACATCGAGGACAACAACAACTGCTACAGAATCGAGATCTACAACGATTACGGCGATACAGCTAAGGATTCTCCTATCGACAAGGACAATCTTGCATTTGAGGACAGCCTTGAGATTACATTCTCTATCGAGGGTCTTTCTGAATAATTTTTCATGAAAACTAAGAGCAGACCGCAATATGGTCTGCTCTTTTGTATTTTTATACATTTTCCCAGTGACAAAAAGTGTGACAGATTTTTTTGAAATAGCTGTCACACTTTTATGTTGACATGAAACTAAGGGGAATATATAATAATAGTATTATAGTAATTCTATAATATCATCACATATTTTATTAATCCCCTAAGAAAAAAGCCGTGGTACCCTTTCTTACCTGTCTCTTATACACATCTGACG
>ENA-OYYS01000502-OYYS01000502.1-human-gut-metagenome-genome-assembly--contig:-NODE-502-length-9756-cov-3.803113_pt1 | contig 9756 bp, 8 predicted proteins | sample MGYA00243253_ERZ653457 | MGnify/ENA primary metagenome ERZ653457 (study PRJEB26926, sample SAMN06165090) | human gut metagenome | biome: ENVO:00009003; feature: ENVO:2100002; material: ENVO:00002003... | reverse complement strand
AGATGTAGAGAGGTCTCGTGGGCTCGGAGATGTGTATAAGAGACAGGTATATGAGATAGCCGACGTGTTTGATGATAACAAGTCAATAAAAATAGAGATCGTGGGCGTTTTTGACGTTAAGGACGAAAATGACGCATATTGGGCAGAGGGTCTTGATTCTCAGTATACAGCCGTTGTCTTTACAGATTATGACACAATGCTCGGGGATTGCGTTGATACTGGCGTTGTGAATATCACAAAGGCTGTCCATAACTATGCGGTGGACTATGCTTCCATGAATATGACTGACCTTGCAAGCACAAACGAGATGATAGCAAAGCAAAAGACCTATTTTGGTGAAAATTCCATAGGCTTTTCGATGCCTGCCTCAGATATCCTCAAGGATTATGAGAGCCGTTCATCACAGCTCCAGCTTGTTTTGTGGCTTTTGCAGATACCTGTCATACTTATGATAATATTCTATCTCTTTATGGTGTCGCAGCTCAACGTTGAGCAGGAGCGTAACGAGATAGCGGTGTTCAAAAGCCGTGGAGCAAGCCGCTTGCAGATAATGGGCATTTATGCTCTGGAATCTCTCGTACTGGGCGTTCTGACCGTTATAATAGGACCATTCGCAGGCCTTGGACTTTGCAAGGTACTTGGTGCGTCAAACGGATTCTTGGAGTTTGTCAACAGGCGTTCGCTCCCTGTTCATATGACAATAGAAGCTGTCGTCTATGCGGCAATAGCCGTAGCGGTGTTCTTTGTCACAACTATGATACCGATCTTTCCTGCCACCAAAACAACTATTGTTGAGCATAAGCAGTCAAAAGCCAAAAAGAAAAAGCACGCTCTGTGGGAAAAGGTCTGCCTTGATTTTATCCTTGTGGGCGGTTCAGTTGGCTGGCTTTATTATTACAACAAAACTCAGGAAAAGCTTGTTGCAGAGGGTGTAACAGACACCACCGCAACAGTAAACCCTATAATGTTCGTGGCATCCACTGCCTTTATACTTGGCCTTGGTCTGTTCCTTATAAGGATATATCCTTATATAATAAGGCTTCTTGCAAGAATAGGCAGAAGAGTGTGGTCGCCTGCACAGTATGTTTCACTGACTAATATCGGTCGCTCCTCAACGGGCAGGGAAAGATTTTTGATGCTGTTTCTTGTTCTTACTGTATCATTGGGTGTGTTCTTTGCAAATACTGCAAGAGCCTTGAACAGAAATGCAGAGGAAAGCGTTGCCTATGGGGTTGGCTGCGACGCTGTTCTTACAGAGCAGTGGTATAGCAGTAAAATAGAATCTGCACAGCAGACCACTCCTCAAAGCGCATCTCAGACAGCTCAATCAGGCACAAAGCAGACTTCCGAAGAAAGCGACGAAGAAGATACAGAAACTACCATACAGTATGTAGAGCCTGTTTTTGAGCGATTTGAAAAGCTCGCAGGAGTGGAAAATGTCACAAAGGTTTTCAGAAAAGACGACGTGACCATATCTTCAAACAAAATGAACGTTCCAAGACAGCAGACAAAGTCTGACGATGAGGAAAAGACCCGTGACGATTTCCTTGACCAAAGCGTTGACACAAGCTCAGGCAAAAGCTCAACAAGCAATGTCCAGCTTATGACCATAGTGCCAAGCGATTTCTCAAAGGTCTGCAAATTTGAGGACAGACTTCTGCCGGTTCAGTTAAATAACTACCTGAACGCCCTCGCAGAGTACACCCCGGGAGTTATCCTCTCTTCAAGCTTCAAGAGCTACGGTCTGGAGCTTGGTGATACTGTAGAGTGTAAGTGGGGCGGAAACGAGTCCTTTGAAGTGACCGTCCTTGCCTTTGTTGACTACTGGCCGGGACTAAGCCCTTATAAAGAGGCGAAAAACGGCGGTTATATGGACTTTGCCGTTATGAACTACGATTATGTGAACGTTCAGACAAGCATGGAGCCTTATGAGGTATGGTTCAAGCTCAAAGACGGAGCTTCCGTTCAGGAGTTTTATGACTCAATAGACAAAGCAGGCATTAAACCCCTCACCCTTGAATCTGCAAGCCAGCAGACCATAGAAAAGAAAAACGACCCTATGCTTCAGGGCATGAACGGCGCTCTCACTCTCGGCTTTATCATCATCATGGTGATGTGCATAATAGGTTTCCTTATCTATTGGATACTCTCCATAAAGAGCAGGACTTTGCAGTTTGGTATCCTAAGAGCAATGGGAATGAAGTTCAGAGAGATAATAATGATGATAGTCTATGAACAGCTTTTGGTGTCAGGCGTTGCAATATTCGCCGCTATCTTTATCGGTGGCGTAACGAGCGACCTTTTCGTACCGCTGTTCCAGAGCATCTTCGACGCAAGCCAGTCAGTGCCGCCGTTTGCAGTGATACCTGAACGCAGCGACTATCTGAAGCTTTATGCAGTTATAGGAGTAATGCTGCTCACAGCCTTTGTGGTGCTTGGCAGACTTATAAAGAAGATAAAGATAAGTCAGGCGCTGAAGCTTGGTGAGGATTGATAGGAGGAAATTTTATGACAGCTTATGAAAAGCTTACAAAATGTTATGAGTGCGTAAAAAGCAAAATAGACTTTGAGCCAAAGGTAGCCCTTGTGCTTGGCTCAGGTCTTGGCGATTATGCAAATTCCATAGACGTGAAATACACCCTCAGCTATAAGGATATAGAGGGTTTCCCTACATCAACGGTAGAGGGTCATAAGGGTCAGTTCGTTTTCGGATATGTTGGCGAAGTGCCTGTTGTTATAATGCAGGGCAGAGTGCATTATTATGAGGGATATGCAATGGAGAACGTTGTGCTTCCTGCAAGACTTATGAGAATGATGGGTGCAAAGGTGCTTTTCCTCACAAACGCATCGGGCGGAGTGAACGCAGGCTTCAAGGCAGGCGACTTCATGCTTATAACCGACCATATCTCAAGCTTTGTTCCTAATCCTCTTATCGGCAAGAATATCGACGAGCTTGGAACAAGATTTCCTGATATGAGCGAGATATATAACAAAAAGCTCAGGGATATCATCTCAGGTGCGGCAGAAGATCTTGACATAACCCTCCGCCATGGCGTTTATCTCCAGCTCACCGGACCGTCTTTCGAGTCCCCTGCGGAAATAAGAATGGCAAGAACTATCGGTGCTGACGCAGTGGGAATGTCAACAGCCTGCGAGGCTATCGCCGCAAATCATGCAGGCATGAAAGTCTGCGGAATATCCTGCGTTGCAAACCTTGCAGCAGGCATGACGGATAATCCTCTCACTCATGCTGAAGTTCAGGAATGTGCAGACAAGGCTGCTCCCCTTTTCAAAAAGCTTATCACTGAAAGCATCATAAGAATAGGTAAACAGCTTTAAGGTTTTGTAACAGCTTTTTCAAAATAATATGTAACAAATGTGCGAAAAGGGCTGATGATGTGTACTTTTTTGCTAAACTTTGTGAAAAACTATTGACAAATCAAACGCTTTAGTTTAATATATTATTATGAAGTAAATGTCTTCAAAAAAAATTATAAAGAATATGGAGAGATAATCATATGGCAAAATTTTGTGGACAGTGCGGAGCTCAGCTTAATGACAATGCGACTTTCTGCACTCAGTGCGGTGCAACAATAGCACCTCAGCAGCCTGCACAGCAGACCGCTTCACCAATGGCAAATCTTCAGCAGGCAGCCAAGAATATTGACATGAACGCTATCAAGGACGCTGTTTCTGTTGAAAATATCAAAAATCTGAAAAACAAGCCTAATAAGCTCACTATCGCAGTTCTGGCAGTTTTGCTCGTGCTTGTTATTTTGGTAGTCGTTATCCTTTGTCTGATCTTCGGCGGTGGAAGCTGGAAAACTCCTATCAATAACGTTATGGACGTTCTCAATGACGGTGACGGTAAGGCTTATGAAGAGCTTATGCCTCCTTATTATAAAGATATGGCAGACGCTCTGGACGGTATCATTGATATAAGCGACGAAGATTTTGACGAAGAGGCTGAAAATCAAAGAGATAGACTTACAAAGAAATACGGCGATGACGCTGAGATAAGCTATGAGGTAGTTAAAAAGACTAAGGTAGACTCAGACGATATCGACAGCTACAACGATATGTCAGATCTTGCCTCTGTGCTTAGTGTTAAAAAGGCTAAGAAGTATAAGCTCACAAAGGCTTACAAGGTAAAGATCAAGTACACTATCGAAGGCGAAGACGCTGACAAGACCGACAAGACAACTGTTATTGTTGGAAAGATGGACGGTACATGGGTACTTCTGGACGAGGGCGACCTTCCAATAAGCACAGGTTTCTAAGATATATAAACGATCAGTAACGGGCGGAGAATTTTCCGCCCGTTTTTGAAAATGCGGTGTTTGCACAATGAAAAAAATATCAGTTCTGTGTATGCTTTTGTGTGTGGCAATGCTTTTTTGCTCCTGCGGAAAGGAAGAAAGAGCGGTTCTGGGATATGAACAGCCCATGGCGACACTTGTCACAGCAGCACAGTATAGCGATACACAGTCATATCTTTCCTGCTTTACCCCGGAAGCGGAGGCGGAGTATAAAAACAGCGACAGCTATAACGAAGCCCTTGCGGAAACGCTTCTCACAAGGGGCGAGGATAAAACAGAGCTTTCTTATAAGCTCAGCAATAAAAAAGAGCTTGACAGCGACGGCTTGAAAGACCTTGAAGAAAGCTATAAGGAAAGCTATCACAAAAATGTGACTATAAAAAAAGCTGTTACGATGACAGCAAAGCTCACAGAGACCACCGACAGCGGCGAGCTGTCTGCCAGCCGTGAGATAACAGTGGTCAAAATAGAAAACAACTGGTATATTTTTGGAAAAGTTATCGAGAAATTTGATCTCAGTCAAAAGGGCTGAGGGGATCAATAATAATATGAAAAGAGGGTATTAATATGGAAAATTGTCCAAAATGCGGTCTGCCTGTTGCCGACGGCGCAAAGTTCTGTGCTGCCTGCGGAACAAGAATGCCGCAGAAGCTTATAAAGAGCAAGATCTGCTCAGTGTGCGGAAACACACTTAACGCAGGGGCTAAGTTCTGCAACGTCTGCGGAACAGCCGTGCCGCAGGACGAAGCGCCTGCCGACGAGCCTGTAGTGGACGAAAGAAATCCTGAAATGGAGTCTATCGAAGTGCCTGAGCTGCATTTTGACGATACTCCTGTGCAAAATCAGACTATTCCGCCAACGACTCCTGATATGCCGACTATGGACAGCGTTTATCTGCCAGGGCAAGAGCCTGCAAAGCCTGTTCAGCCTGCACAGCCGACAGCCGAGGAAGTTGCAATGGCTTCAAGAACTGTGGAAATACCTCAGACGCCAACAGTTGCGGAAACACCGAACGTTGCCCCACAGCCTCAGCAGCCTGAAAGAGTTCTTACACCAGAGGGCTATCAGCAGCCTGCTCAGCCTGTGAACAATGCAATGCCACAGATGAATCAGGGTGGACAGCCTATCCAGCCAAATCAGATGAATCAAATGAACGGCGTTACTCCTGGAAAGGGTGCAGGCGCACTTGTGCCGATAATACTTATCATTCTTATACTTGCTGTTATCTGCGTTGACGTTTTCTGGCTTTTCAGAGATCAGATATTCGGCAAAAAGGACGAAAGCTCAAATGGCTGTGCAGTGGTAACTCTCACGGACGAAACTGACTATCCTGCAAACGAAGCATTTTTCTTTGAAGAATAGAATATAATGTAAAAAGGGACGTTTCAAAGCGTCCCTTTTTTGTGTGTCAATACTGTAATTTGCGTAAAAGATAAAGGCGACACAAGGTCGCCCCTGCACTTTAGTCTTTCATACTCTCGATTATCTCGTTAGCTTTCTTGTAAATGACCGCAGGCTCTTCGCCTATCCTGAACTCCCCGTCCTCGTAAAGTACCTTGCCGGCACACATCGTGAGCTTTACGTTCTGCTTTGAGCCGCTGTAAACAAGGTTTTTGCCTATGTTGTTAAGAGGCTGCATATTAGGTTGAAAAAGGTCGATAACGATAAGGTCAGCCTGCTTGCCCTCTGCGATAATGTCGCAGTCAGAAAGCCCCATTGCCCTTGCAGAGCCTACAGTTGCCGCTTTCAGCACCGAGTTAGCAGGGCAGGCAGAAGCATCATCGCAAGCTATCTTCTGCAAGCCTGTCATAAGGAACATTTCTCTGAACATATCAAGACAGTTGTTGCTTGCAGGGCCGTCAGTACCTATAGCGATATTTATGCCCATATCCTGCATTTTTACGATAGGCGCAATGCCGCTCGCAAGCTTTACGTTAGAGCCTGCACAGTGAACAGCCCATACGCCCTTGTTTTTGAATATCTCAAGATCCTTGTCGCTCATGTGAACGCAGTGGAAGCCTGCACCGCCAAAGTCGAAAATTCCGAAGCTGTCAAAAAGCTCAGTTGGCGTCATGCCGTATTTCTCTATGCACTCTCTAACTTCTTTTGCAGTTTCCGAGTTGTGCATTGCAACAGGCGCTTTGTATTTTGCCGCAAGCTTGCCAACGCCCTCCATAAGCTCCTTTTCGCAGGTGTATTCTGCATGGAAGCCAAGCATAAAGCTTATAAGAGGGTCAACATTGTTGTATTTCAGATAGTTGTTTTCAAGCCTTTCAAGATTAGACTTGTCACCGCTCACCGCACCGCAAAGCACAGAGCGGAAACCGCTTTCCGTGCAGGCTTTTACATAATCGTCAAGCTCAAAGTACATATCAAATGCCGCCGTACAGCCTGTTGTGAGATATTCAAGTATAGCAAGCTTCGTGAGCCAGTAAACCTTCTCACCATCCAGCTTTGCCTCCATTGGGAATATCTGCTTGAAAAGCCAGTCCTGCAAAGGCATATCGTCAGCATATGATCGCAGAAAAGTCATTGCCGAGTGAGTGTGCGCATTTTTAAATGACGGCATAAGGAGATTTCCCTTAAGGTCATATTCACGTTCAAAAACCTTTCCGTCAAGCTCCTCAGCCTTAGGCTTGCCAACGAAAACTATCTTTGAGCCTTCCGTCCAGACCTCTATATCCTGCGTTTCTATGCCGTTGGCAAGGGTCATTACCCTGCCGCCGAAAAATCTTATCATGGCTCTTTATCCTCCCTTACTCTATTTCAAGAACAGCCGTCTGCTCTCCATGGCGTGAGATAACTCTCGGCACTCTTGCAGATATTCCGCAAACTATCTCGTAGCCTATAGTTCCTGTCATTTTGCCAATATCGTCGGCGGTTATCCTTTCATTTCCCTGTGAGCCTATGAGAACAGCCTCGTCCCCTGCCTTTATGTCCTCTACCTCAGTTACATCACACATGAACTGATCCATACATATCCTGCCTGTGATAGGGCATTTCTTTCCGTTGATAAGCACATATCCCTTGTTTGAAAGCGCCCTGGGATATCCGTCTGCATAGCCTGCCGTAACAGTTGCGAGCTTCACTTTGCCATTTGCAGTGTAAGTCCTGCCGTAGCTTACGTCAGTGCCATTGTCTATGTATTTTACCTGCGCAACAGCCGCCTTAAATTCCATAGCAGGCTTTGGCTCAAAAGGCAGAGCCTTTGCAGGGTCAGGATAAAGTCCGTAAAGTATTATTCCAAGCCTTGCAAGAGAGCTTCTCTCATTATAATAGTATACTCCGCCGGCTGAGTTGAGAAAATGCACTTTTTCAAGGTGAAGCCCCTCTGCTTTGCACTTGTCAGCAACGGCAAGTATCTTCTCCGTCTGTGCCTTTGTGTATTTCTCGTCCTGCTCTCTCAGGCTGTCGGCAACCGCATAGTGGGTGAAAATGCCCTCCAGCGCAATGTTTTCAAGCTTCGATATCTCTTTAAGCTCACCGTATATCTTGTCGGTTTCCCCATGAAGACCTATCCTCGTCATGCCCGTGTCGATAGCAGCATGTATGCGTACCTTGCCGTCAGCGTTTTCTGAAAGTGCTTTAGCATATGAAAGCTCTGTGCAAGCCTGAATTATGTCAAGCCTTGTGAGCCACTTCGCATTCTCAGGAGGTGTGTAGCCCAAAATGAGTATCTCGCCCTTTATGCCCATATCCCTGAGCCTGTGGGCTTCGTGTATGTTGGATACCGCAAACCAGCGAATGTCCATCTCGTTTTCAAGAAACGGAACTACCCCGTTGTCAAAATGTCCGTAGCAGCTCGCCTTTACAACGCACATTATCTCTGTTTTTTCCCCTATGAGCCTGCGGTATTCTTTCAGATTGTATTCAATGCTGTCAAGATCTACCTCAGCCCATGCTCTCTTCAAAAAATCCATTTTATTTTTCTTCCCTTTCGGTTTTATAATTGTGCCTTTGCGCAAAATATTTGTCATTTTCTATTGAAAAAGATAAATCAATGTGTTATAATGTTCTTATCATGGGCATTGTGTCGCCAAATCTTTCAGGAGGCTTTGATGTGAGTAATATCGTCCCCGCAGAAGAATTTTTCTGCAATCGAGATACCTCTTGCTGCTTTACAGGTCATAGGGACAGGGATCTGCCTTTCGGCGGCGATGTCCATAAGCAGGGTATGAAAAATCTCCTGAGTATGCTCGTCCTTATGATAAAGGAAGCATATAGCGAAGGCTGCCGTACTTTTATATCAGGTATGTCAAAAGGTATCGACCTGCGCTGTGCTGAGATAGTCCGCAGCCTTTCGGCTCAGCCCGAATATAAGGATATGAAGCTCGTGTGCGTTCTGCCCTATGCAGGTCAGCGTACAGAGATGAAAACACCCTTGGACAGCTATACATATTCGCTTATTCTGAACTCTTGCAGTGCGGTCGTGATAACAAGCCCCAAGTATGAAAACGGCTGTTATAAAAAGCGAAACAGCTTTATGGTTGAACATTCCTCTCGTCTGATCGGGGTCATAAAAGAGAAAGCCAGAGGCTCAGGCACTTTGCAGACCATAAACATGGCAAAGCGTGCAGGCCTTACGCTGAACATCATATGCCTTGACGATAATCCTGTTTTTTATATCGACTCAGACTCAGACAGCCGTCCTATTTAGTTTACACCTAAATTGCAAATTGTTCAATAGTTTTCGAGAATTTTTCCGAAAAAGTTTATATATGAAAATATGGCGGACAGTATGCCTGCCTGTATATATTTGAAAGTAAGGAGATCAATAACATGGCTCAGACGAAAGCTCACAAGAAAAAAAGAAGATCTCAGGCTCCTATCGCTCTGGTCTACTTCATAACGATGATAATATTCCTCTTTGTTATCGGCATGCTTGCACTGTATGCCCTCAGAGAGTTTGGTGTTATCGGCAATGATGACAGCAACAGCGACGCAGGCATAAAAAGCCCGGTTTATAATACCCTTTTTGCAAGAGTGAACAGCAAGGGCGTTCTTGCAGACGCAACAGTCATAAGAGTTGCACCGGACGCAAAGAAGATAATCATAATGCCTGTTTCAGCGTTCACAGTGAGCGGAAGCCAGACAATGCGTGAGATACACGAAGAGGGCGGCATGGTGAAGCTTGAAGCAGCCGTTGCAGACACTTTCGGTATCACTATAGACAATTACGTTTCTCTCACAAATGACGCATTCGAGAATGCGGCGGATATTGTGGGCGGAATTACATATACTCCTGATGAAGATCTTTACTATCTCTCTCAGGATAATGACGAGAACGATATCGCTATCCCAAGCGGCGATCTGACTAACCTCAGCGGTCATCAGATAAGACTTATCTGTCAGTATCCTGTTTTCAAAGAGGGCAGGAACGGTAATATGACTGTCTCTTATACACATCTGACGCTGCCGACGAACTCTAGGGTGTAGA
>ENA-OYYS01000497-OYYS01000497.1-human-gut-metagenome-genome-assembly--contig:-NODE-497-length-9883-cov-3.954518_pt1 | contig 9883 bp, 7 predicted proteins | sample MGYA00243253_ERZ653457 | MGnify/ENA primary metagenome ERZ653457 (study PRJEB26926, sample SAMN06165090) | human gut metagenome | biome: ENVO:00009003; feature: ENVO:2100002; material: ENVO:00002003... | reverse complement strand
ATCTACACCCTAGAGTTCGTCGGCAGCGTCAGATGTGTATAAGAGACAGTCTTAAAATTAAGCAAGTTTTGTTTTTGCAAGCTCTGCTAATGTTGCAAATCCTTCTGCATCATTTACAGCCATCTCAGCTAACATTTTACGGTTCATATCAACACCAGCTAATTTTAAACCATACATAAATTTGCTGTAAGATAATCCATTCATTCTTGCTGCTGCGTTAATACGGGCAATCCATAACTGTCTGAACTGTCTCTTTCTCTGTTTTCTTCCTGCATAAGAACTTGTTAAGGCTCTCATGACAGACTGTTTTGCTACTCTATACTGTTTGGAACGTGCTCCTCTGTAACCTTTAGCTAATTTTAATGTTCTATTATGTTTCTTTTTAGCGTTTAAGCCGCCTTTAATTCTTGCCATGTTCTATTCCTCCTTAACCAATTCTTATAAATATGGTAAAATCTTCTTCATATTCTTAACATTTGTTGCATCTGTCATTGCAGGTTTTCTAAGATTTCTCTTAGTCTTAGTTGTTTTCTTTGTTAAGATATGTCTCTTATAAGCCTTGTTTCTCTTTAATTTTCCTGTTCCTGTTAATTTGAAACGTTTTGCTGCTGCTCTGCTTGTTTTCTGTTTTGGCATAATTTATTCCTCCTTAAAATCATTATCTTTTCTCTGCCAGCACCATACCCATGCTTCTGCCTTCCAGCTTTGGTGCTTTCTCCACTACTGCAATATCTGCAAGTGCTTCTGCAAAATCATCCAGAATATGTTTGCTTGCCTGTACATGTGCCATTTCTCTACCACGGAAACGAAGTGTAACTTTTACTTTATTTCCTTTGGAAATGAACTTTCTTGCGGCATTCATTTTGGTATTCAAATCATTGGTATCGATATTTGGAGAAAGACGAACTTCTTTTAATTCAACCGTTTTCTGTTTCTTACGTGCTTCCTTCTCTTTTCTTGCAAGCTCATATCTGTATTTACCGTAATCGATAATCTTACATACAGGTGGCTTTGCTCCAGGAGCAATCTTTACTAAATCAAGTTCTGCTTCCTGTGCCAGCTTATATGCTTCTCTTGCTGACATGATACCTAACTGTTCACCATCCGCGCCAATCAGGCGGACTTCCTTATCTCTGATTTGTTCATTGATCATTAACTCGCTAATGGTCGTACACCTCCAAAATTAAATTCACCACAGCTTTGCCAGACAACTTTCCGTTTATTTCCGCAAAAAAAGTGGATAGACAGACTATCCACTTCAAAATGATTCGCTCATTGCATACTCATTATAAACACTTAGTCACTTGATTGTGCTAAGGTGAGAGTGGATACTCTACTTTCTTCAACTTGCTTATAGTACCATATGTCATTTCGTTCGTCAAGCATTATTTTTACCGATATTCGCTTCTGATATTTTCTGCCCTCTCAATAATCGTTTCCGGGAACCCGGTAAAGGAAAGCAGGCGGATTGCATTCTGGGAATTCGCCGGTCCCTTCTGCAATTTATAATCAAATACAATATCCTCTTCTCCAAACTCTTCGGAAAAATGATAATTGTCATAACCAGTTTTTTCAAGCTCCGTCAATTCCTTATCATGGGATGCCACAATTGCAATGCAGTTATGATGTGCCAGATATTCCATGATTGCTTTTGAAGCTGCAATACGCTCCTGGGTATTGGTTCCTCTTAAGATTTCATCAATAATACAGATAACCAGTTCATCCTCCGACAAAGCATCCAGGATACGTTTTAAATATTTAATCTCTTTAATAAAATAACTGTCACCGGATAAAATATCGTCTCTTACCGCCATGGAAGTAATCATTTTTGCATGAGGCAGATGCATTCTTTTTGCGGTGCAGGTATGAATGCTCTGTGCCAGTATCACATTGACAGCTATGGTCTTGATAAAGGTTGACTTACCGGAAGCATTGGAGCCTGTGATAATGCAGTTATGCTGAAGTTCCATAGAATTGGTCACTGCTCCATGAAGCAGCGGATGATAAATTTCTTCCATCTCAAGCTGCTTTGCTTCCTCATATTCCGGTACTGTCACAAGAGGCAGACTCTTTCGGAAAGAGCCTGTGCTGACCGCTGCATCCAGTTCTCCTACCACCCGGTAAATCTTAAGATAAACCTCCTGGTTATCCATAAACTGATTCAATACTTTCATATAAGTAAGGATATGCCACTGGGTTACTCCCAGCAGGAAATCCTGCAGCATTTCAAACACATCTCCCATGGCATTTCTACTCTGGATATTTAGCAGAAATGCCTTCTTATCCATTTTGGCAAATACCGGAAGCAGCGGTGCCAGTTCCTCACAAATTTTGTCTTTCCGGTATTCCTGCTCCAGTTCTCGTGCTACCGTAATCAGGTATGCCGCCGTTCCCATCATATGAATCTCCTGGTCAAACTTTAGCCGGACCGTAAAGATATACACCGACAAATTCACAAGAAATACTACCACCAAAGCTGACAGAGCATATATATTATGAAATACGACTGCCGCCACAACAACTACCACCAGCAATATCCGGAGCATCTGATAAACCCAGAGATTTGAAATTGCAAAATCCTCTACTGTCTGGATAAAGGATGGAATATAGTAAGCCTCGTCTCTCTTTCCAAGCTTTGACAAAGTTTCTTCCAGATGATAGCGTTTTTCATCATCTGCTTCACAAAAAGCTATTCTTTTTTCTAAAAGCTCCTCTTCTTCCTTCGTCTGCTTCGCATAATGAAGCTTTGCATATAAAATTTCTTCTCCCATGGTGGAATCACAGTTGTTGATTCTCTGGTACACATCATCCATATTAAGGTCATTCCATGTGACCTCATCCACCTGCTGTGTTCCACCCACAGTATCCAGATAATTTCTTATCAGTTCTCTTTTGAATTCCTTTTTCTCAGGTTCTTTTCCATATTTTTCTTTCAGTGTCCGTTTGCAGCGGTTCTTCCAACTCTCTTTTGTTTTAATTGCTGAATAAGTAAATCCTGCAATCATAATTACTACAAGGATTGCTGCTTCCATTTCTTCGCCTTCCTACTGCATGATTCCAATGGTATCTATCCAGTAAATATTATCTTTATCCATAATTCCATTTACAGTAACAGAATCTCCCTCATGCAGGAAAATCAATTGTTCATTATCAGAAAACTTCTGCCAGTATACCATACCGTCGTCTCCTGCCAGATAAACATAGGTCTCTCCTGCAATCTCAACATACTGCATTTCACTGATTACAAAACTTCTTGTCTCTGTCTCACCTTCTGGAATTGTTTTTCCTTTGGCTGCTGTCTGTGCATTACCTGCAGTGCTGTTGCTGTCCCCGGAAGAATTTTCTGCCTCTTCCGGATTCCCAGTGTTTTCTGTACCATCACTGCCTGTCATCTTACGATACTTTGCAAAGCACTCATCAAGACTGGCTGCTGTTGTTACCATATTATAAGATTCTACATTTACCATGCCATAAAGCTTCACTATGCCGCTGGCATCTTTTAATACCATAATATAAGTCGGCTGACCATCTACATTAATCAAAGACGGAAAAGATGCACGGTATCCTTTCTCCTGCACTTCTCCTTCTGCAGCAGCCATTGCAGAGCTTTCATCTGCTCCCGCAATACTGTAATAATGTGCTTCTGAAGTCCGCTCATTTACCAGTATAAACCCGATATTGGAGGCATCATCATTGACAGAAGTAACTCCGGTATAAATCCAGATATCCCCGTCTTTGGCAACATAGCCGAAGTTTGCTTCGTAAGATTCCTCATCTCCGTCTTCATCCTCTACTACCGTTTCCGTACATTTCTTACAGCCTTTTTTGCCGAAGATGCTGTTCATAAATCCATTAGATAATTCTCCATACCAGTTATACTGTTCCACCAGAAGATCCCCGTCAAAGACATCATCCATCCAGTTCGGCACTTCTGATGCATCATAATACTGACAGTCTCCGCTGATTGGGTCACAGCTGATTGCACCCTCGACGGTTTCTCCACCAAATAAACCGATGGTGTATTTGTATACACTGGCAATATAGTATGGGTTTCCATCTTCGTCCACTTCAAAATGAAGATTTCCGAAAAGTTTATCCGGGTAATTCATACGGATATGCCTTCTTAAATCCTTGCCAAAGTAAGCAGACGGAACATAAATCATTCCTTCCTTTACCGGAACATACTGCGCCTTCTGTCCTACCGGATCAACAGTTATATAACCCGGAACACCATTTTCCTTATTTCCCATATATTTAAAGAAGCCGGCATACTCTAATGCAGATACTTTCGTTGGTGCCCCCTGATAATCAATCTGTGTGTAGTCTTCCGATACATTATACTGGCTCACCACTTCTGAAAGGCTTCCGATTTCACGATTACCCAGCAGCACTGCACTGTCCGTATCCATTAACGCAATCTTTGATACAGAAGATGCTGTATTGATATCGCTGTTAAAATCACTGTCTTCGATGGTCAGGATATCTGCATATGCCTGTGCATGGAACATTTTGCTGCCATAAAATAAAAGAATCAGGAACAGAATTCCGATTACTCCAACTGCTGCAAAAATACCGTTTACCGGCTTTTCCAGCTTTCCTGCGGACTTACCTTCCGCCTTCCTGGCTGCCGATACCAACGCACCTATTATTCCTAACGGGAATAATATAACGCCTAATACAAACAGCCATAAACCTCTGGAATGAATATTAAGTGCCGGAAGCAGGAGATAATACATCACTGCCACCCATAAAATATAAATAACCGGAAGCACAATGGACAACCCCTTTACATGAGGCAGCTTTACCTGCATTGTTTCAAACTCCATTTTCTTCTTTTTCTTTGCCATACCTAATCTCCCTTTTCTTCTTTGCAATTATCATTGTATTATTTAATTAATACAATAACTCAATTTTAAAATAATGTCAAGTGAAAGCTTTCTTCAAATGGCTGGCAACTAAAAACAGCAGGACGACAAAATGTATTTTCATTTTCTATCGTCCTGCCTGCAATACTTATTTATATTATTTTTTAAGCTCTTGCTGCTTTGCTATCACGCTTTTTATTCTGGATAACCATACATGCTACTGCAGCTGCGGTAACAGCCAGTGCCAGAATTCCCATTGGAAGATCTTTCTCACAGTCTCTCAAGAAAAACAGCACTGCCATAGCAATTACATATATAACAGCAATGATTCCATCTACTATCTTCATACTTTCTGCCTCCTGCTTTTATGCATTTTTCTTCTGACGAAGTACTGCCCTTACTACATTATATCCTGCAAATACAATCGTAAGAATCATCATAATCCAATGGATGATACAGTTATCTTCTCCCGCCGGATTTGCTGCCAGAGGAACTGCTTCATCTTCTAATGCAGTTACTTCCTGTTTTGCATTATCGTCCGTTACATTCGCCAGCGGAACCTCTTCATCTTCTAATACCACCGGTTCTTCTGCGTCCTGTGGCTGTTGTGCTGCCTGCTGCTGTCTGACTGGTGTCTGTGCCACCTGGGTCTGTGTGACCGGAGTCTGTGTCTGGATTACCGGTGTCTGTGCTGCTGTCTCCGGCTGTGTATTATTGTCTGCCGGAGTTACCGCTGTTTCTGATGATGCTGGCTGGGTTGGATTTGCCGGCTGTGCCGGTTCCGTTGATTCTGCCGGCTGGGTTGATTCGGCTGGCTTGGTTGGTTCGGTCGGCTGGCTTGGTTCGGTCGGCTGGGTTGGTTCGGTTGGCTCAGTCGGTTCGGTCGGCTGGGTTGGTTCGGTTGGCCCAGTCGGTCCAACTGGCTCGGTCGGCTCAGTTTCTTTCTCCTTTTCATCAAAAGAAGCATACACTACGGTACTATCATTTAAATCTGCAACATTTACTTTACTGCCATCTTCTAAAGTCCAGCCGGTAAATTCATAGGTTGTTGTCTCTGTCTCTGCCTTTACAGGATCTGTTACAGAAACTTCCGTTCCCTTTACTTCGCGTACTTCCTGATATACATTTCCGTCTACCATAAAAGTAACGGTATAACTGTTATCAACAATTTCTCCATCAATATGCCAGGAATTCGGATTAATCATCCGGTACCATTCGATGCGGTAGAATCTTGCATCATCCCCTGCAATGCCACTGTTTGCTGCATATGCATCTAAAACAGATGCAAGGGTTACCGGCATCTTTCCATCATAATTCTTTTCTGCATCAAAAGACGCTGGTGCAGTAAAACCAGACATATCCGTTGTCACTTTCAGCTGATTTAAAGAAACTGCTGCTCTTCCCACATAATCATAATTTGCTGTTGCATCACCAACTGTTCCTTCCGGACGGACAGTTCCTGCTTTCCGGATGTAGAACTCTGCCTTCTGTGTAAATGTATCTGCTACCTTTACATATACGTTATAACCCTCTGTATTGCGGAAAAGTTTTGTATATGTTGTCACTACACCTGCATTTTCATCCTCTAAGATGAATCCACGGATTACGCTTTCCTCTGTGGTTGCATAATCTGCTGCTTCTTCTAATACAGCCGGGTCTAAAATACAGTTTCCGCTTAACAGCAGCAGTTTTCCATTTCCATATTTGGCATATACTTTTGCACGAATCTTACTGATTCCAAAGCTTACATTTACAGTTCCACTATAGTTACCGGTAAAGGTTACGGTTGCCAGCGCAGTTCCCTCTTCTACATTATCTTTGTAATTACCAACAGTATAATCGGTTCCTGCTGTTAATACTTTTCCATTATAAGTTACAGTTACATCTTCCTCACTGAGTGTTACTGCTTTTCCGGTATAATATTTTTCCTTTGCAGTTGCAATCACGCTGTCATTTTCCACTTCTTTCGGAAGAATGGTATAGGTTGTATTTACCGTTCCTTTATAGTTACCGATTCCGGTAATTGCTGCTGATGTCTCTCCTGCATTTGGATTACTTCCACTGTATATTACAGTATAATCTTTTCCTTCTACTAATGTTTTGTCTCCATCCTTTACCACAACTGCAACTGTGTTTCCAGTATACTCAGTATCCTTTGCAGTTACCATTTCATTCGTCAACGTTTTCTGCCGGATAGTAAAGGTTGCTTCATTACTGTCTGCAGATTCAAATTTCTTTGCACTGGCTGTTGCAATTACCGTATAAGTTCCTGCATCCACCGGTGCCTTGCTTAATTTGTTTCCCGCCTCATCATAATAAGTATAAGTAATGGAAATGCTTGGATTTTTTTCAATTCCCCAGCTGTATGCATTAGCATCACAGCTTAAGTTTTTCTCATCATTACTGCCATTATATTCAAAATCACTGGCTGTAAGATTTGCATACAATGCTTTTAAATAGGTTCTTACCGGTACAATAAATACAGTCTCTTTATAGTTCTCTGCTGCATTTCCTTCCGGCACAAATACTACATGATGGTCTACATCTTCAAAGATTGCAGTTCCGGTAGTATTAAACCACAGTGTCTCATCCGGGCTCTGCCACTCAAAATGGCCTTCCAGTTCCTGGTTCTCATCATTGACCGCTACTGCCATTCCGCCATTCAGATGGGACTCTCTCAGTTTTCCGGACATATGATTGATTGTTGCAGATGGTTTTTCCTTAATTACTGCCTCTGCCTTATTTACAGTTACCGTATAAGTCCTGCTTCCTGCCTCATATACATCTGTTGCCGGTGTTGTAATCGTATAAGTATAAGTTCCTGCATTTAAAATCTCTTTGTCACAGGTTCCAGCAATACCACTCTTTGGACCATCCTTTACAAAGTTCTTTGCATTCAGTGTCTGGACTTTTCCGTTATAAGTCAGATTTGAAATGCTCTCTTCAAATACCGGAGTTCTCTTACTGATTTTAATGGTATATTTTTCTGTTTTCCATTGAAAGAGATAATTCTTATACTTGCACTTCAAGGTAACTGTTCCTGTCTTATCCGCAGTTACAGATACCTCTTTCTTATTTGTATTTTTTAATGTTACCTTATCTTTTCCACTGATAACACTCCATTTGGTTTCGTAAGCAATCCATGCAGAACACTCGATTTTCTTCGTATCCTGCAGCTGCACCGTAATTGTATTATCCTTTTCGGCAGCTTTTACTGTCATCCCGGTTATTCCGGATAAGGACAATACCATCAATGCCGCCATTACAAAAGCTGTAATTCTTTTTCCCAACATTTTGGCTACTCTCATGTTTTTTCTCCTTTTATTCATTTTATCCATTTCCTGTTGATTTATGAATTGTATAACCAATCATAGCCTACTCTGTGTTATAAAAAGCGTTATATTTTTCTATTTTTTCTTTATTCTTCCGAATTGTACTTAAATCTTCCTGTTTGTATTGTATTTCTCCTCGTATCTACTCGTCTGTTCCATTCACCAGTACTTTATGATATTTCACATATTTCTTTCCAGCCGTCCGTTCCATGTTGTCATTGATTCTTTCTATCACAAGTCCGCAATTTTCTTCTTCAATACCTATTAAAAGTATCAGATACTGGTTTGTGCTGTATCTGGTATACAGGTCACCGCTGCGCAGGGAGTTTTTCAATGCCTGCTCCAGTTCTGCCCGGATGTATTCAAAATGAACACCGCCTTCTGAAGCATACCCCTTCCCATCAGTAATGGTGCTCATAAGAAGCCACGCACTCTTTCCCGTACGCTGCAAAACCCGTTTTGCAAAGCGGTAATTTTCAATGAAAACAGGATACGAACAGTAAAATGCTCCTTCCTCTCTCTCTTCTTCCAACTTCTCCTGTATTGCCTGAATATGAGTGGCATCCTCCGTAACACAGTTGCTGATTCGTTTTAATTGTTCCAGCATAGACTTTGAAGGCTCACTGCCAAGCTCTGCCAGCAGCATTTCTTCTGTCTTATGATATAATGCCACCGCCTCTTTGGAACGCTTCATGGCAATCAATGCCTCCATCTGGTATACCTGCCAGTCATCCAGTGGATAAAGAACCGCTGCTTTTTCTGCTATCTCATATAATTTCTGATACTCCTGCTCATCCCGGTAAATTCCGCACAGTCTCTTTACACAGGACATATATAATTTCCGGTATTTCGTTGCCCAGAAAATTACCCATTCTGATGCTCCCAGTGCCGGCAAAAATTCTCCACGGTACAACCTGACTGCTTCCTCTAATTCTGCTTTTCCAAAATCTTCCGCCTGTTTCAATGCATGCTCTGCCTTCTCTTCAAAAGAAATGCAATCACAATGATACGGAATTTCCGGCGTCCAGCAATAAACTCCCTTTCGGCTTATAATATAATCGCTCTCCGGCAGTCCCTGCTCCTTAAGCAGTTTCCGCACCCGGAAAAGAATTGCCCGGAAACTGTTAGATGGGTTTGCAACCTCCTCATTTTCCCAAAGTCTTCCCACCAGTTCTTCCCTTGTTACCCCTTCTGTACCCGCATGCAGAATGATCTGAAGCAGCCGGTTCGTCTTTGTCGTTGATTTCCGGTCTATGATAAAGGAATGATTTCCATATTGCATTCGAAATGTTCCAAGCATACTTACTTCTAAATTTTTTTTCATGCTTCCTGCCCCCTGCAGATTATTTTTCCTAATTGCAGTATATAGGACTTTGTTTTTATACGCAAAAGATTTTTCTCATTTCTTCCGGATTGTCAAAACGAAAGATTACTCTTATAATCATATTCATAAATAATTCTAAAAAATAATTATTTCGAGCTGTTAGAAAGGATTATACCATGGAAACAGGATTTATTGATTTACATGTACATTCAACCTGCTCTGACGGAACTTTTACTCCATCTGAGCTGGTTCATGAAGCCATACGTCATTCGATATGTGCCTTTGCCCTTACTGACCACGACTGTATCGATGCTGTCTCTTATACACATCTCCGAGCCCACGAGACCTCTCTACATCTCGTA
>ENA-OYYS01000491-OYYS01000491.1-human-gut-metagenome-genome-assembly--contig:-NODE-491-length-10032-cov-4.841636_pt1 | contig 10032 bp, 18 predicted proteins | sample MGYA00243253_ERZ653457 | MGnify/ENA primary metagenome ERZ653457 (study PRJEB26926, sample SAMN06165090) | human gut metagenome | biome: ENVO:00009003; feature: ENVO:2100002; material: ENVO:00002003... | reverse complement strand
TATAAGAGACAGGCTTTTATCAGCTTTTTCATGGTCGCTCCTTTCCTTTGAAATTTCCATCTGTGCCCGCACCGTGGGAATATCGTTTTCAATGCGGGCGCACAGCTTCAGCTCCCGGCGCAGTACCCGCAGCCGTGCGGTGATCGTGCCGATCTCCTCGGAACAAGCCGTATCATCCGGGGCTTTTCGGCGCAGGCGGTACAAATCGGCCCGGCGGTCAGTCAGAGCGTCGATCTCCGCTTGCAGCTGGGCTCGGTCAAACGCCTTGACCTTTTCCCATACTTCCTTGTCGGTTTTCCCGCGGAAGGCCTTGCGCTTGCCGTTGATGCGGAGGATCGTCTCATGCAGACCGTCCGGTCGGACGTAATAGCTGGGATATTTCGGCATCGCGCCGCCTCCCTTCGCGAAAATGGAACGACCGCCGCCATGCCGGGCGGCGGCCGTGGTGATTAAATATCAGCGTTAGCAATTAGCGTCACAGATGCACCGTAGCTTTTCCCATTTTCACCGCCAAACACACTCAGCGTGATTTCTTCCGTAGAAATCAGATCCTCAAAAACATCGTCGAGATCCTTCCGCGCGATGCAGCCGATCTGTGCGCCGTTGACTTTGACAGCCAGCGCACGCTCGCCTTGAAAATCAAACTCATCAATAGAGACTTTGCAGTCTTCATACGGCGGCTCGCAGTTGGCAATCGCGGCGAGTATGTCTTGCCTTGAGGTGCCGTCATCATTGTCGAAAGACTCGCCGACCACATCGTAACGATGGCGAAATGCCGCCGCTACTGTTGTTTTGATGCGTGGCATAACTGGAGCATCAGCTTTCTGCGCAGCGCGCCTCGTCTCATCGAGCTGTTGGCGGTGCGCCTCAGCTTGTCTCTCCTGCTCTGCCTCACGCTTGTCGTCAAAGTGCCATTTGACGCACAAGGCGGCATCAATAGCCACCGCCGCATAGAGGAATATGACCGAGTTCATGGTTGCCCATCCCTCCCTCGTGCCCGAATCGGGCACAATTTTTTATATTTTCCCGCAGGTTAACGGGAATTTAACGGTTTCTCTACCTTTTTCGACAGAATCTTGTCAAAAAAGGTGCTATGGTAAAAGTACACGCAGGTGCTCCGGAGGTGTCAGCTCGCCTGCGCAGGCCCCGTCGTCAGTTGCAGGGGCGGCGGGGCCGCTTTACAATGGAATATCTGGCCGGTCTAAAATACGAGTAAAGAGAGGTACATAGACATGTCAGATCAGCACAGCGCGCCGCAGGACTTGACCGAGTTACACCAACGCCTCATCGAGAAATACCGGCGGCTTACGCCGGAAAACCGTGGGCGTCTCATGGCCTATCTTGAGACGATAACAGCAGGTCCAGATATTCCTCCAGCTTTTCCCGATTCCGCGCGCTGAGCGCGTCATACCCGGCCAGCAGCCTGTCCTCCTCCGAGGGCGGGCTGCTTTTCTGCGCCTCGCCGAGCAGGTCGGAGGTGGTGACGCCGAGATACTGCGCGAGCAGCTGCACCTTTGCGACGGACGGAGTTTGCCCCTTTTTCACATTGGGAAGCAAGTCCTTGCCTGCGCCGCTCTCTTTGCAAGCGACAGTTGGCGCAACGCCCTTTAGGTCGCAATACTTTTTAACATTTTGAACAAACAGAGACGTATCCAATGTTTTAAATCCTTACTTAAAGTTGTTAATAAGCGACAAATATCTATAATTAATGATTTTCCTATTGACAATCGTTAAAAGGTGATTTATGATAGGCGTACAAGGTAAACGCAAGGTTTACACGAAACGAAAGGAGAGAAAGGCATGAACGATCTTGAGTTCCTGCGCGATGCGGCCGATCGCGGCGGACTTTATCCGGCGTTTGCCGGGATGGTCCAGACCGTCATCAGCGCACAGGAGATGTCGGACGTCGCAAAGGTCCAGCGGCTCTACGAGCTTAGCGCCGCGCTGAATCAGGTCATTTCCGCGCAGCATACATCGTACGAGAGGAGCGGGGAATATGCGCGAGGTTGAAATCAGCATCAAGTCTGCGCCGAGCGGCGCGGTCGTCACCGTGCAGGGGAGCAAACCGACCATCGTTATAGAGTTTGGCATCCTTGCAAACTCCATTAGCGAGAGGTGCGGCATCCCGCGCGAGCTGCTCGCGGCCGCGGTCATGACGGGCGCGGAAATTGAGAGTCTGATCTCGTCTGGCAGCGTCTGCGTCGATCAGGGCGCGATCGACCGCGCGCGCGGCGGCGAAAAGTAAATCCACAATTTACTGTATATCACAAATTTCACGCAAAATCAAGAGAAAGGACGTGACAAGAATTGACAAGATTCCGCATCCGGGAGCTGCGCGAGGCGCGCGGAGTAAGCCAGTACGGACTGGCCCGCCGGCTCGGCGTGACCAAGATGGCGGTCAGCCGGTGGGAGAGCGGTGCGGCCATGCCGACGGCAGACAAGCTGCCGACCATCGCCGCGCTGCTGGAGTGTGAGGTCAACGACCTCTACGACGACGAGACGCTGCGCGCGGCGAGCGAGGCGGCGAGGGCCGCGGTGGCGGCCAAGGGCGCGGCCGACGCGAGAGCGCTGGCCGCGGAAAAGTGAGGAGGGATAGGCCATGCGAGAGCGCGAGGCGTTCCGCGATCAGCTGCAGTCTCTGCGCGAGCAGTTTGCCGGGCAGGAGGTGCTGACGCTGGATCAGAGCAGTAAGCTCCTCGGTCTTGACCGCGCGGCGCTGCTCGGAGACAAGGATTTTCCGGCCAAGAAGGTCGGCAAGAAGTACATTATCCCCATCGTGCCGCTCGCGCGGTGGATGGCTACATGGTAGCTTGACATTACCACAAAGGAGGACGAAAGACAATGGCAGCGTTATACCCAAATATCTATCAAAGGGCGCGCAAGGTGACCCTTCTGACGCAGAAGGAGGCGGCGGAGCGGCTGCACATCTCGCCCGAAACGCTCAAGCGCTACGAGGGCGGACGGCTCACACCGCCGGACGAGACCGTGGCGCGGATGTGCGAGGTCTACGGCGCGAGGTGGCTGGCGCTGGAGCACGCGAAGGCGACCGACCGGCTTGGCATCCTGCCGGAGCTGGAGCCCAAGCCCCTGCCGATGGCGACCATCTCGCTGACGAACCGCCTGCGCGACGCAGCGGACCGGCTGGCCGGACTGCTGCGAATCGCCGAGGACGGCGTGATCGACGACGCGGAGCGCCCGGAGTTTGACGACATCGTGCAGGATCTGCGCGAGACCATCGCCGCGGCGTATCAGGTGATCTACGCGGACGGCGCAAAAAAAGAACGCCCCGAGGCTGACACCTCGAAGCGTTCCCGTTCTCAGAGAAACTCTGAAAACCATCGCAAGGCTATTGTACCGCAGAAAAAGAGAAATGTCAAGGCTCTCCGAGAGGAGGTGCGCGCATGACGGGACTGGACATCTTCCTGATTCTCGTCGGCGTCACGTCTCTCACGGAGCGGCTGATGAAGATCATCGTTTATTTGGATGGAGGAAAGTATGAGCGAGGGCGTAATAAAGTCCGGCCATCGTGAGCCGTTTACCGTTCTGTATAAGTCGGCGATCCGCGACAGGCGGCTGAGCTTTGAGATGCTCGGATTTCTGACCTATATGCTGGACAAGCCTCCCGACTGGGAGTTCACGATCTCCGGCATGGCGAAGGAGCGCGGCATCGGCAAGGACACGGTGCGCCGCCTTGTGGGACGGCTTGAGGAGGTCGGTTATCTGATGCGCGAGCAGTCGCATGACGGCAGCGGGCGCTTTTCCGCGAACACCTACGTTTTGCAGGAAAAACCACCGTTGTCGGAAAACACCGACAACGGTGAAAGCCGTCGTCGGGAAACACCGTCAACGGAGTTTCCGACCCAAAGTAAGAACGTAGAGACTAAAGATTATACTATACCCCCCTATAGTCCCCCCAAGGGGGACGGCGCGGAGCCGAGAAAACAGCGCAGCAAAACGACGCCGACATGGAAGCCGGAGCGCTTCGAGGGCTTTTGGGCCTACTACCCCCGCGGGGAGAACCGCATGGGCGCGGTCCGCGCCTGGGACAAGCTCAAGCCCGACGACGCGCTGATCGAGACCATCGGCCGGGCGCTGCAGGTGCTCAAGGCCTCTCCCGCGTGGCGGGACGGCGTCGGCATCCCGTATGCCTCGACCTTCCTCAACGGCCGGCGCTGGGAGGACGCCACGGCAAAGCGTCCGGCGCAGAGCGCCAAGGCGCAGCCGACGCGCCGCATCGAGCAGCCGCCGGATAGTCAGGACGGAGGGTGGACATGGGCCGAGTAGACGCGCAGCCGAGCGCCGGTTTGGAAGCCGAGCGCGCCGTGCTCGGCGCGATGCTGATCGACGAGAGCATCGTCAGTCAGGTGCTCGCCGAGGTGGACGAGCGCGACTTCACCAGCACGCCCAACCGGCTGATCTTCCAGGCGGCGCGCGAGGTGTTCCGCGAGGGCGGGCACGCCGACGCCATCACGATCAACGCGAAGCTCGGCTATGCCTCCGGCTCGCCGCAGCAGCAACAGCTCATCGACCTGATGGAGGTCACGCCCACGAGCGCGAGCTGGCGCGAATATGCGCAGCTTATGCGCGAGCAGGCGGCGCTGGGCCGCATCCGCGCCCTCTCGGCGCAGATCAACGGCGCGGCTACGCTCGACGACGTCCGTCCGCTGCTCTCGGAGCTGCAAGCGCAGATGACCTCGCGGCGCGGCGTGAAGGTGGTGCCGATGCTGCAGCTCCTGCAGGATTTCTCCGTCCGCCACGCGAGCGGCGCAGCCGCGGACTATGTGGGCTTCGGGCTGGACGTGCTTGACCACAACAGCTTCATCCGGCGCGGCGACGTGGTGGTGCTGGGCGGCTACCCAAGCGACGGAAAGACGGCCCTTGCCCTGATGATGGCCTATCACATGGCCAAGACGCTTAAGGTCGGCTTTTTCAGCCTCGAAACGTCCGCCGGCAAGATCGGCGACCGCATCGTGACGCAGGGGATGCGCATCGACTTTGACGCGATCAAGCGCAGCCGCCTGACCGACCGCGACTGGGGCACCTTCGCGGTCTGCTCGGAGGACGCGGCCAAGCGCCGGCTTGATGTGATCCAGGCGAGCGGCATGACCGCGGGCGACATCATGGCCGAGGCCATCACCTACGGCTACGAGGTGATCTTCGTCGACTATGTGCAGCTGGTCGTCCCCGAGGGCAATCCGCGCGACCTGCGCAGCGAGCAGATGGCGACCGTCTCCCGCGCGCTGCACACCTTTGCCCAGAGCCGCGGCGTGCTGGTGGTGGAGCTGGCGCAGCTCAGCCGCCCCGAGCGCGGGGCATGGCGCGCGCCGGATATGCACGACCTCAAGGAGACCGGGCAATTCGAGCAGGACGCGGACCTTATCGTCATGGTCTACCGTCCCGATCCCAAGCAGAACTACTCGCAGGAGAAATGCCGCGTCATCCAGATCGCCAAGAGCAAGGAGGGCAGGCGCGGCAAGGGCGTGTTTGCTTTTGACGGCAAGCATCAGACCTTCGCGCCCTACACCCGCGATGACGAGAAGGGCCGGAAGGAGAAAACGGACGGCGAAGCGCCCGGTCAGATGGCGCTCGAAGAATTGCCGGAGGACAAAAACGCGCCGTTCTGAAAAAATCGAGAGAAAGAGAGAAACGACATGCCAAGAATCGGAGATACCCACGCCATTTTGGCGGACATCGGCGCGGCCATCGGCCCCGGGCATCGGGAGCTCCCGCGGCTGCTGCCCGGGCGCATCGTGTACATCAACCGCGCGCACCGCTGGTTCCTCGTCGAAGCCGACCTCGGCGACGGCGTAAAGGTCCGCGAGGGCTTCAAATTTTGACAGAGACATACAGGAGAAAAGGCTATGCAAACCATTGCGATTATGAACAACAAGGGCGGCGTCGGCAAGACCGTCACCGCCATCAACCTCGCCGACATCCTCGTCGCGGACTATGCGCAGCGCGTGGTGCTGGTGGACTGCGACGGGCAGGCGAACCTGACGCGCTTTTTCCTGCCGGGGGCGGACAAGCTGGAGCTCACCACCACGGCGGATGTGCTGCGGGGCGACTGCGAGCCGCTGTGGAGCGACAACCTCGTGCCCATCCGTCCCGGGCTTGACCTTCTGCCGAGCAGCTCCGACCTCTACGAACTCGACCTGCAGGCGATCAAGGACGGCGTGAGCGCGCCGGAACGACTGCGTCACTTCGCCGAGGCCGCGGCTGCGGACAGCGAGGTCGACTGGATGATCTTCGACTGCCCGCCGGGCTACACGCTCGCGAGCGTCGCGGCGCTGCTGAGCGTGCGTGAGGTGATGATCCCCGCGCTCGCCGATAAGTTCTCGCTCGACGGCGTGTTCGCCGTGACCGCGCAGCTGCGCGGCCTGAGCGCGGCCTGTCCGGGGCTGCGGTCCCGCGTGCTGCTGACGCAGACGCGCAGCGCGGAGGTTGTGGGCGAATGCGAAAAGCTGCTGCGGTCGCAGCGCGTACCGCTGTACCGCACGAAGATCCGGCGCACGGACAAGGTGCCGGAGAGCACGGTGACGCTCTCGCCGATGCGGGAGTACAGCCCGCGCAGCAGCGCGGCGGTCGATTACCGCTGCCTCGCCGGCGAGCTGATGGAGGAGGTTTAATATGGCAGGCAAAAAGTTTGACATCACGAAATTCGCGGCGACGCTGCCCGAGGCCGTGCCCGAATCGGGCACACGGGAGCAGATCGAATACATCGACGAGGCGAAGCTCAGCGGCGACGGCGAAAACTTCTACAGCATGGAGGGCATTGAGGCTCTCGCGCAAAACATCGAGCTGGTCGGATTACAGCAGCCGCTGCGTGTTCGCCCAGACCCTGATGACGAGGGCGGCTACATCGTGGTCAGCGGTCACCGGCGCCTGACCGCCATCCGCACGATCTGCAAGGCGGACGAGCCGGAGCGCTGGCGGACCGTGCCGTGCATCGTGGAGCGCGGCGAGCTGTCGCCGGCCATGCGGGAGCTGCGGCTGATCTACGCGAACAGCGACACGCGCCGCATGAGCAACGCGGACCTCAGCGCGCAGGCCGAGCGCGTGGAGAAACTCCTTTACCAGCTGCAGGAGGAGGGCGTGGAGTTCCCCGGCAGGATGCGCGACCATGTCGCCGAGGTCTGCCAGATCAGCAAGAGCAAGCTGGCGCGGCTGAAGGTGATCCGCGAGGGGCTGAGCAAATCTGAGCAGATCGAAAAGGCGTGGGAGAAGGGCGAGCTGCCCGAGGCGACGGCCTACGCGCTCTCGCACATGCCGACGGAGCTGCAGGATGAGATCGCCCACGTCTACACGCACCGAAAGAACTACTATGGCCACGGCCTGACATATCTGGGTGAGCGGAATGTGACGAAGATTGCCGAGGCTCTGGCGGCGCTCGACGCGCTGCCGTGCAAGAAATACGGCGGCAATTGCTCGGACTGCGCGCAGGGCAAGCGGGAGCACATCATCTCCACGCTGATCGAGAGTTGCTATTTCTACGCGCCCTGCGGCGCGACCTGCTGCGAGAAGTGCTTGGAGCTGGCCACCTGCAAACAGGTGTGTCCGCACCTCCTCTCCACGCAGGACCAACTCAAGACCGACAAGCGCGCCGCGCAGAAGGCCGAGCGGGAGCGGCAGGCGGAGGCCGACCGTCCGGTCATCAGCGAGATCACGGAGCTGTGGCGCCGCTTTGGCGTCGCCCGCGCCGCAGCCGGGAAAAGCGTGGCGGAGTGCTACAACGCCGCGGGCGTTGTGTATGGCGTCCCCGACGCGGACGAGGTCACGCGGCTTGAAAACGGCGAGGCGAAATATGCAGCCAATACCAAGCTGCCCTATGGTTACAGCTGCTACCTCGACGACATCCACCGCTTTACGCGCGTCGCGGATCTGCTGGGCGTGTCACTGGATTATCTCTGCGGGCTGACGGACGATCCTGCGCCGAAGCCTCCCACCTTGTTCAGCGTGGACCTTTGCTCGCCGGTCTGGCTGCCGCTCGACGCGGAGCATTGGCCGGCCGAGGGCGCGCTGGTCGTGCTCAGCTATGAGACCGGCCTCGGCGGCAGCAGCTACCTTGTGGCCCGCTGCGCCGGCGGCGCGGATGATGAGTACCCGTTTATCTCGACAGACGCGGGGGCCACGGTCGACGACATCGTCGAGTGCCGCTGCGACCGCTGGATGCCGCTTGCCGAGTGCAGGCGCGGAGGGGAGGGCGCATGAAAAACGCTTACGCAAAGGAGCAGGCGGAGCTGCGGCGGCAGCTGCTCAACTACGGGGCGCTGGTCGGACAGCAGTTCAACGTGGACATGATGTGCCTTGCCCTCAATGAGGAGGGCTTCGGACACGACCGGATCATGCGCATCATCCACCGCGCGGAGAAGCACGGCGAGTATTTTCACGAGTGCCTCGCCTACGGCGTGGAGAGCGACGCGCGGTTCGAGCAGCTCGACCAGCGGCTCCGGTACATCTGCCGCGACCACCCGGAGGACTTTGTGCCGCGTGAGGAGCGCTACCCCAACGTCAAGGTGCCCGGCATGGGTAAAAAATTCAAAGCGGAACCGATAGGAGGATGAACATGAAAAACGAAGAGATCGTCAGGGCGCTGCGGTGCATTTCCACCGCAGGCGGAGAGAATGCCTGCGAGCATTGCCCGTACTGGAAGGAAGAGAAAGTCCCGGAAGAAGAACGGCCCATATACGGAGCCGACACCTGGCATTCATGTGATGTCGACCGCGTCGGACTGGACGGCGCGGATTTGATCGAGCGCCTGACCGCGCGCTGCGCGCGGTACGCCGAGGAGATCGCCGACGTCGGTATCATGCTCGACCAGATGGCGATCGAGTTTGAGGTCGAGGACGCGGTGGCGGGGCAGCGGGCACACAAGGTCCGGCGGCTGCGGGAAAGGATTGAGAACGATGAATGAATACATCGACCGCGATGCGCTGCGACAAGCGGTGCTGGAAAGCCATCACGACAACCTCCATCCACGTGGTTGGGCTCATATTGCACATGACTGTGAGCACGCACACTTTGTAGCGATGATCGCCCGCTTCCCAGCCGCTGACGTTGCGCCGGTGGTGCATGGGTGCTTCGAGCCGTGTTTTGACGAGAACGGTAATTGGCGGCAGGGCTTTGCGAAATGCTCGAATTGCGGCAAGGAATACTACGCACAGGTAATCAACCATTTTGGTTACTGCCCCAACTGCGGGGCGAAAATGGACGGAGGTGCGGACAATGGCTGAATACATCAAGCGAAAAGCTGTGATTGATCTAATCACACGTCGGTACGAAAATCCAGAAATCTGCACGCAGGAAATCAACAGCATTCCCGCCGCTGACGTTGCGCCGGTGGTGCATGCGCGGTGGATACATAGCCGATACGAGGACTGTTCTGAACAGTTTGAGCTTGTGAAGTGCTCCCAATGCAACCACGAGGCGTATGCGATGGCGTTCTATGTCCGCGGCGGCAATTACTGCCCCGCATGTGGGGCGAAGATGGACGGAGGTGCGGATAATGCCTGAATTTAGACGCTTGACCTACAAGACGCCGGACGGGGCGTGGGGCATCGAGGGCGTGAGCCTGCTCTCCTGCCCGGCGCGGCTCTACGGCGCGGCCGCGAAGCTGTGCGACATGGAGAGCCTGTGCGAGGATGTCTTCCGCGCCAAGGACGCCGAGCTGACGCTCGACGCGCTGCAGGAGCTTGTGGACAAGGGCCTCGGCGGACGCTTCATCGACCTGCGCAGGGCGCTGGAAGGGGTGGAGCTATGACGTGGAATAGGGTGTTGATCGTCAAATTGCCGGAGCTGCACGCCGACGTCAAACAGCTTGAGGCGTTCCGCGCCTATGTGTGCGACGCGCTCGGCGCGGGCGCGCTGGTGCTGCCGCTTGGCACGACCTACACGGTCGAGGAGTTCCCCGCGCTCGGCGCGGTGGAGGTGGTCGCGGGGGACGCCGTGCCTGTCGTGATCAGCGGGTCGAGGCCGACGCCTGCGGGCGGAGGCGTCGGGCTGGTCCGGCGCATTCGGCTGCTTCGGCGTTTCCGC
>ENA-OYYS01000488-OYYS01000488.1-human-gut-metagenome-genome-assembly--contig:-NODE-488-length-10116-cov-4.250969_pt1 | contig 10116 bp, 10 predicted proteins | sample MGYA00243253_ERZ653457 | MGnify/ENA primary metagenome ERZ653457 (study PRJEB26926, sample SAMN06165090) | human gut metagenome | biome: ENVO:00009003; feature: ENVO:2100002; material: ENVO:00002003... | reverse complement strand
CGAGATGTAGAGAGGTCTCGTGGGCTCGGAGATGTGTATAAGAGACAGAATATATGCTATTATACGATATGGTAATGAAGAAGATAAAATATACAAACAATTACAAGAGTCTGAATTAAAAAACAATTCTTTAACTGCTATTTTAGCACATATGGAAAATAATTATAAAACAGTTACTTCTGAAGTGTCTGCATTTTCCGAATTGGCTGAAAAATGGGCAAGTCAAATTAATTCATTTGCAAATAATATAAAACAATATGGTTCTGTATCAGATAAAGCCTGGAATAAGGTAAAAATTACAGATTCGATTTGTATTTATACCAGAAATGTTATTCAACAATATTGTAATAATTTTGATAATTCAAATTATTGTTGGTATAGGGCTATATTGGTTTATCTCAGAGAAACTACCTATACAAGAATATCAAGAGGTGCGTCAGTTAGTGTTTTCTTTATTTAAGAAAAAATAGTACTATGGTTATTCGTTCTTTACTAACAATTCAAGAGGCTTTACATTCTTTGGATGAAATTCGTCTTTGGATTGAGAATCGTAATCGTTCAATCCATGTCTCAATCTCTCCTGTTCCTTTTTCTTCCCTGGATCACTGGTCTCAGGATGAAGATGGTACTTTAAGACATAGTTCCGGTCGTTTTTTTTCGATTGAAGGGATTCGTGTAGAGACAGACTATGGCTCCCTTTCCAGTTGGACGCAGCCTATAATTAACCAACCGGAAGTAGGCTATCTGGGGATTCTGACCAAGGAATTTAATGGTGTCCTTTATTTTTTGATGCAAGCAAAGATCGAACCCGGGAATGTAAATTGCGTGCAGATTTCTCCTACCTTGCAGGCTACTAAGAGTAATTATAGTCAGATTCATAAAGGGAAACAACCCCTGTACCTTGATTATTTTGTAAATGCAAGCCCTGACCAGATAATTCTTGACCAACTTCAATCCGAACAGGGAGCACGGTTTCTTCGTAAGAGAAACCGTAATATTATAATAAAAGTGGAGGAGGATGTTGAGGAGCATGATGATTTCCGCTGGATGACGCTCGGTCAGATAAAAGAGTTGATGCGTTATGATAATATGGTCAATATGGATACCCGTACCGTTCTTTCCGGTTTAAAAATCAGCGACTATTTATCTCTTGCAGATGATACGAGTCGTTTGTCTGTTTTTGGTAAGGACTTGCTTCTTTCTTCCGTAACGAATCACTGTCATTCTACGATATCCGAGCATCTTTCCTGGTTGTCTTCTTTAAAGTCCCGTTATGATTTGAAGGTACATCCTTTTCCTCTCCGGAAAATGACAGATTGGCGGGTATTGGCCGGTGAAATATCCCGTGAGGATGGAAAATACTTTAAAGTGGTTGGTGTGAAAGTTACCATATCTAACCGTGAGGTCTCTTCGTGGTGCCAGCCGTTGATTCAGCCGATGCAGCAAGGCATATGTGCTTTTATCATCAAAAAGATAAATGGAGTTTATCATTTTATGGTACAGGCAAAACTTGAATGCGGTAACTTTGATGTTATGGAATTGGCTCCTACAGTGCAATGTCTGACAGGTAATATTCCTTCTTCCCGAAGTGCCCGTCCGCCTTTCCTTGACCTTGTGCTTGAGTCTTCCGGATCTCAGGTGCTTTACGATACTTTACAATCTGAAGAAGGGGGGCGCTTCTATCATGAGCAAAACCGTAACATGCTTGTTGAGGTGGATGATTCTTTTCCTCTCGAACTCCCTGAACGTTATCGCTGGATGACTTTAGGACAAATCTATCAGTTCTTGCGTTTCAATAATTATCTGAACATTCAGTCCCGCAGTTTGATAGCGGCTCTAAATTATTTATCTTAAATACCAAATGATTAAAAAGTATAAAGTGGGTGTGCTTGGATGTGCCCATATTGCGATCCGCTCCCTTCTTCCCGCCTTTTCATCATCTGAACGCTTTGAACTGGCTGGCATTGCCAGCCGTGATTTTCACAAAGCCCAACTTGCAGCTGCCCCTTATCATTGTGTTGCTTACGGTAGCTATGAAGAGCTGCTGGATAATGAGGATATTGAATTGGTATATATTCCGCTTCCGACAGGTTTACACTATGAGTGGATCCATAAAGCTTTGGAAAAAGGAAAGCATGTGATGAGTGAGAAATCTCTGTCGTGTACTTATGATGAGGTTCGGGAGCTTGTTGAACTTGCCTGTGACAAACATTTGCTTCTGATCGAGAACTTCCAGTTTCGTTTTCATTCCCAGCATGTTTGGGTAAAAGAACTTTTGGAAAGGCATGAATTGGGTGATCTCCGTTGTTTCCGCTGTTCCTTCGGCTTCCCCCCTTTTGAGGATCGGAATAATATCCGCTATTCGAAATCTCTTGGCGGCGGGTCTTTGCTTGATGCGGGAGCTTATACCTTGAAAGCTATGCAGTTTATACTTCCTGATTGTAGTTTTAGTTTGCGTTCCGCTTCTTTATACCAACCTTCTGATATGGAGGTTGATTTGTATGGTGGGGCGTACCTTGACAGTCCTCAAGGTGTCATTGCAGAGCTTGCTTTCGGTTTTGATAATTATTATCAGTGCGGCTATGAAATTTGGGGCAGTCTTGGTAAATTGACTACCACCCGTGCGTTCACTGCTCCTGCCGGTTTTACTCCGAAAGTAATTTTGGAAAGGCATGGACGTTGCGAAGAGATTCTCTTACCTGCTGACGATCATTTCTCAAATATGCTGGCGCATATTGCTCACAGTTTGGATACAGGAGAGTTCTCGGGTGAATATATACAGAATTTGAATCAATCCCGGTATATCGGGCAAATAAAAGAATATTGTTATGGCAAATAAAAGTATCTATGTAACGATGCCTACTTTGGCACCGTTGGAAGAAGTGACTCAGCTTATGCAGGGTATTTGGGAGCGTGGTATTATGACGCATAACGGTCCCCTTGTACAACGTTTTGAGAAGGAAGTTGCTGATTATCTTCACTTGCGTAATATTGTTTCAGTGACCAATGGTACTATTGCCATTCATATGGCTATCCGTGCCTTGGGTCTTAAAGGCGAGATCATTACTACTCCTTTTACTTTCATCGCTACAATCAGCTCCATTATTTGGGAGGGTTGTACGCCTGTCTTTGTTGATATTGATCCTGAGACATTGAATATGGACCCGTCTAAGATTGAGGAAAAGATCACTGAACGTACTTGTGCAATTCTTCCCGTACATGTTTTCGGTAATCCCTGCGAAGTCGAGCAAATTGATGCTATAGCTAAGAAGCATAACTTGAGGGTGATTTATGATGCTGCGCATGCTGTGGGGGTGAATTATAAAGGCAGGTCAATATTTGAGTACGGTGATATTTCCACAACGAGCTTTCATGCCACTAAGATGTTGAATACGGCTGAGGGAGGTGCCTGCTTTGCCTTGGACGATGAATTGCATGAAAAGTTGAAGCGTTTGCGTTTCTTTGGTTTTGATGATCGTAAGGATGTTGTGGATGATGGTACTAATGGAAAAATGACCGAAGTTCATGCGGCTATCGGCATTGCCAATTTGCGTTATCTGCCGTCTGCCCTGGCTGATCGTCAAGAAAAGTATATGCTGTATAAAGAGATACTTTCTCAATGTCCTGAATTGAAGTTTCAGCGTATCAATGAGGTTTGTAACTATAGTTATTTTCCAGTGATATTTCCTTCGGAAGCAACGCTTCTCTCTGTTGAGAAGAAGTTGAATGCTGAAGGCATTTATCCAAGACGCTATTTCTATCCTTCAGTGAATACTTTTACACAGATACTTCCTTATGTAGAAATGCCTGTTTCCGAGGATATTTCGAAAAGAATACTTTGCTTGCCTTTGTACTATGGTTTGGCAAAGGAGGATATTGAAAGAATTGCTAATGAAGTATTATCGTTATTTTTTTAGTGAGGCAGTGCTCTGTTTGGGTGTAATACATGAATGATATGAAACAGGATCTTTTTGCATTTTTTTTAAGAATGTCTTTTTGGATGCGAGATATAATGAAAGGTGGTTGTATTTTTTCTCATTATAAAAATATTCGGTTGATTCAAGAACATCCTGAGCAAGGGAATATTGAGAGAAAGCGTTTACTTACAGATATTTTGCGGCATGCTGTTATGCATACTACCTTTTACAAACATATCAATCCGTCATCTTTGTCTAATTTTCCGATTGTAACTAAAACAATATTAATTGATAATTATGATAATATACGAGTTGATCCAGTATATCTTCCTTGGCAGAAGGGGGCGTATCATATTCAACGAACTTCCGGTTCGACAGGAACTCCTTTTGCTGTACCACAAGATGTAAGGAAGCGCAATCGAAGGCTTGCAGAATTAAAGTATTTCGGACGTTTGGCTGGTTTCAAGTCACATGATAAATTGGTGCATCTGAGAATTTGGACAAAATGGCAAAACAAAACTAAGAAACAGTCTTTTAAAGAAAACATTGTTCCTTATGACATCTCAAATTTAAATGAGGATAATCTTCAGGTACTATATGACACTCTGAAGAGTACACGGGCTAAATGTGTACGAGGATATGCTTCTTCTTTTGATTTACTAGCTAAATTTGTTGAAAAGTATCATTTAGACAAACTTCCTCATTTAAGGATCGCTATTGCTACGAGTGAGACATTATATGATTCTACTTGTGAGTTAGTGGAAAAATACATTGGATGTAAGATTATATCTCAATACGCGAATGAAGAAAACGGGATTCTTGCTCAACAACAAGTCGGAGATTCTTCTCGTCGCTTCTATTTGAATGAAGCTTCCTACTTTTTGGAAGTGCTGAAATTCGACAGTGACGAACCGGCAGAATATGGTGAACTTGGCAGAATTGTAATTACAGACTTTTTTAATTATGCATTTCCTCTGATTAGATATGACAATGGCGATACTTGCATTATGCAATTAGATGAGAAAACGAAGCATCCTTACATTGCACAATTATATGGTAGGAGATTAGATTTAGTGTATAATACTAAAAATGAACCTGTTTTTCCAATGGTATTGGCTAGAATACTTAAAAACTATTCAGAAATAAGTCAGTGGCAATTTATTCAGGAAACATCAGATTCATATTGTCTAAAAATAGTTCTACGAAATTTGTCAAAGTTGAGTTGCTCGGAAGAGATCGTTATTCAGTTAAGAGAATACTTTGGTTTAGATGCTAAAATTTCTATCGAATATGTACAAGAAATTCCGGTACAGCGATCCGGAAAACGAAAATGTGTGGTTTGTAATAAAGAGATTAAATGAAAGATATTTATATATTAGGAGTCGGGTGTAATACGGTTGTGTATATTGATTTAGTTGAAAGTTGCGGGTATCGAGTAGTTGGGCTTTATCATTATGAGGAAGGACGAACTGGGGAGATTTATTTCGGTCACAAAATTATAGGGAGTAATGAGGAACTTTTTTCTTTAGACCTATCTGGTAAGCAATTTGCAATTAGTGTCGGCGATAATAAAATCCGTTCTTCGCTTTATAATAAAATTTTATATAAAGGAGGTGTTGTCCCTACTATTATTCATCCTTCTGCTATAGTTTCTAAATATGCTCAGTTAGGTAATGGAATCGTTGTTCACGCAAATAGTGTAGTTTCACCTGATGTGATTATCGGTGATGACAGTATAGTATCTTCCAATGATTTAATTACTCATGGAAGTAGAATGGGAAAGCATTGCTTTGTTGCTAGTAATGTAGTATTGGGTGCTAATGTACATATGTGTGATTATGCTTTTGTTGGTTCTGGTGCAACCATAATTTCTAGTAAAGTATCTTATATTGGCAGAGGAGCTATTGTTGGTGCTGGAGCCGTAGTAACAAAAAATGTGGAAGCAGATGCTTGTGTAGCTGGCAATCCGGCTCGATGCATAGATTGAGATAACTATAGATAATTACATGAGATATTAAGAAATGATACGTGCGGAATTATGATAGGTAAAAATGAGAACTCGTTAATAACCATCTCTTTATGTGGTGACATTTTTATAAGCAAACGTTTACCTGGTTCGTCCTATCCGGGTTTTGATGAATTGTACACATTTCTCCATAAACATGAATGTCGATTTGCCAATCTGGAAACTACTATTCATAAAAGAGAAGGATACCCGGAAGCTTTTCCTGGAGGTGGGTATGCGATGGCTGATCCTGCTTGTTTGTGTGATTTGAAAAGAATGGGATTGAATATATTTAATACAGCAAATAATCATGCGATGGATTATGGTCATAATGGGCTATTGGCAACTATTAAATATTTGACTGATTTAGAACTTCCTTTTGCTGGAACAGGCAGAAATTTAGCAGAAGCGAGTAAACCGGCTTTTTTTGAGACTTCAAATGGCAGAATCGCATTGCTTGGAGTAACAAGTTCTTTTCATGACTCATATGCAGCCGGACCGCAAAATCAAGATATGCAGGGGCGGCCTGGAGTTGCTCCGTTGAAGCACCAAGCTGTATATGAGTTGAGTGAAAATCATTATAAAGCATTGTTGGAAGTATCAAGAAGTATTGGCATTAATAGTTATCATGAGCAAGCTATAAAAGAAGGTTATTTGCCTAGGTGTGAAAATTTAAAGTTTGGAATTTATGAATTTAGAAAAGGAGTAGAAAATAGGGTTCATACTTCCCCTAATGAGAAAGATTTGCAACGGACGATTGCTGCGATTGCAGATGCTAAGCGTCAATCGGATATTGTAATTCTGAGTGTACATTCTCATCAATTTGCTGATGGAAGTAAGAAAAATCCTCCAGAATTCATTAAAATATTTGTTCGTAAGTGTATAGATGCAGGAGCAACTATCGTTGTTTGTCATGGCCCTCATGTTGTACGAGGAATAGAGGTGTATAATTCGGGTGTTATATTTTATGGATTAGGAAATTTTATTTTTCAACATGAGGATGTTGATTACTTACCTGAAGAATTTTACTGGAAATATGGTAAAACAAGAGAGCAAGTAACCGGAGTTAGTGAGATAATGAATAACCGGAGCAAAAATAACACAATAGGTTTATGTACTCAACCGGATGCTTGGAGAAGTGTAATGGTTAGTATTAGTTGTGATTTGGAATACTTGGAAGTAAGATTATTTCCAATAAAGATTATACTTGAAGGAAGGAAAGGTTTAAAGGGGCTTCCTGTGTTGACTTCGGATTTATCAATCATTCAAGAAATTAAAAACCTGTCAATAGAATTTGGTACTAATATTGAAATGGCAAATGCTAATTTTGGATATATAAGAATCTCTAGGATATGATTGAAAATGAATTTATGATGGTCAGCGTTTTATGCCAAACATATAATCATGAACAATATATTTCCGAATGTTTACAAAGTATTGTTGCTCAAAAAGTGAATTTTCGTTATGAAATATTAGTACATGATGATGCTTCCACTGATAATACGGCTAATATTATTCGTAAGTTTGAAAGAGAATATCCTGATTTGATAAAACCTATTTATCAGGAAGTAAATCAATGGTCTTTAGGGAACAAGGTATTTAGTGGTATACAATTGCCTAGATGTACAGGAAAATATATTGCTATATGTGAAGGAGATGATTATTGGACTGATCCATTGAAGCTTCAAAAGCAGGTTGATATTTTGGAAGGTAATGAAAATATTGGACTTGTTTATGCGAAAGCCAGAGTTTATTTGCAGTCAAAATGTAAATATGCAGATGATTTATTTGGTGAATATCGTGCTTCTTTGAATGAGATGATATTTAAAGGAAATGCGATTCCAACTCTCACAGCCATGTTTCGGCGAGAAATAGCGGTAGCATTCCGACAAGAATTTTCTCAGACAAAGGGGTGGAAGATGGGGGATTATCCATTATGGTTGTATATTTTTGGGAAGTATGAAGTTGCTTTTGAAGATGAAGTAATTGGGGTATATCGAATGCTGGAAAATTCGGCCTCTCATTTGAGCTCATGTAAAAGAAATATTAGATTTAGCAGGAACTATTTTGAAATCGCATACTTTTTCGCAGATTATTTTGGATTAAATAAAAGTGTTTATCATCATATAAAGCAAAGTTATTTTTCGTATGTAGTAAGGCTATGTATACAAAAGCAATATAAACAACATGTAATTTCTCGTTATTTACGTAGATTTTATCGTGAAAAAGGGCCAAAGATTTTATGTCTGAGAGTTATATCTATGTTTGGTTGTGGGAGATTTGTTTTGAGGTATTTATATAAACATTGATCTAACTCATATTTCACTACTATGAAATACATAAAGTTTAAAATATAAGGATATATGAAAGTTTTAAAAACGTCGATAAAGGGTGTGGTCATTATTGAACCTGATCTTTTTAAAGATTCTCGTGGATATTTTTTTGAATCTTTTAATCAAAAGGAATTTAAAGAGAAGGTATGTGAAACTCTTTTTGTTCAAGATAATGAGAGTAAATCTTGTTTTGGAGTACTTCGTGGTTTGCATTTTCAGAAACCTCCTTTTGCTCAAAGTAAATTGGTGCGTGTTGTGAAAGGTGCAGTGTTAGATATTGCTGTTGATATACGTAAAGGCTCGCCTACTTTTGGGCAGCATGTTGCTGTAGAATTGACAGAAGACAATCGTTGTCATTTTTTCATACCTCGTGGCTTTGCTCATGGTTTTAGTGTGTTAAGTGAGGAAGTCATTTTTCAATATAAATGTGATAATTTCTATTCTCCTCAAAGCGAAGGTGCTTTGGCATGGGATGATCCAGATTTGGATATTGACTGGCGTATACCATTTGATAAAATAATACTTAGTGAGAAAGATACTAGGCATTTAAGATTGAAAGATACCGAGTGGCTGTTTGATTATTCGGTAGATTACTATAAATGAGCAGTTGTATCCTAATGAATAGTTTACCTAATTATTTCAACACTATTATAGTGGTGATAACCTATAACCCGGATTGGGGATTTAGGGATAGGATTAAAAGATATGTTGAGATTGCAGATAAGGCGATTATTGTTGATAATGGCTCTGTTCAAGATGTGTCTCAATACATTCCTGAAGGATTGAACAAGCATTTTATTATAGTGAAATCTCCTCAAAATAGAGGAATAGCTTGGGGGTTAAATCAAGGAGTTTTATATGCGAAAAATCACGGCTTCTTATATCTCCTTACTTTTGATCAGGATAGTTTACCTATTCGAGAAATATTAAATTGTTATGCAGACGTATTGCGTCATGTTTCTGATGTAGGACTTATAGGCACTTCTTTTACAGAAAAAAAAGCGATAATGCCATCTCATGTTACATATCGCTCGCAAAAAACACTAATAACGTCTGGAACACTTCATCCGGTTACTATCTTTGATGAAGTGGGGTTATATGATGAACAGTTGTTTATTGATTCAGTTGACTTTGATTTTGTATTGCGTGTTAAAAAGAAATTTCATGTATTACGTGTAAATGAGCCTTTAATTTACCATGAACTAGGTTTACCTGTAATTAAATATGGAATAAGTTCATCAAATCATAATGCTATTCGTCGTTATTATATGGCTCGGAATCATGTTTTAATCTGTAGAAGATATTGGAAAGATTATCCTATGTGGGTCTTAAAGAAAACTTTTATGTTTTGTGGTTCTGTTATAAAGTTGATGGTGGTAGAAGATAACATAAAAGAAAAAACGTTTAATACAATACGAGGGCTAAAAGATGCCTTTAAACTAAAATAGTAATGTTTTTGACAATACAGAAGAAAACGCTCCTTTCTTTTAGTACTCTGTTACTATTGTCTTTGATGATGGTGTTTATAGCACAATTATACATTGTTAAAATATTATGTATGATAGCTATAGGTGTATTGATGTCTAAGAAGATAAGAGTTTCAAAATTTGTTTTGTTGAACTTTATTTTTATATTGGTTTATGGAGTTTTAGGAACAGGTTTGGGGATAATTTATCAAAACCCCAACCCATTTCAGTTCCTAGGTGTTTTTTTCTTTTGGCCTATTTTCTGGCTGTTTTTTATTTCCTATTTCTCAACTTCTCCTATCTTATTGGAACGATATTTAAAAGTATTATTCATTTCTCATACAGTCTGTCTCTTATACACATCTCCGAGCCCACGAGACCTCTCTACATCTCGT
>ENA-OYYS01000455-OYYS01000455.1-human-gut-metagenome-genome-assembly--contig:-NODE-455-length-11106-cov-31.988508_pt1 | contig 11106 bp, 7 predicted proteins | sample MGYA00243253_ERZ653457 | MGnify/ENA primary metagenome ERZ653457 (study PRJEB26926, sample SAMN06165090) | human gut metagenome | biome: ENVO:00009003; feature: ENVO:2100002; material: ENVO:00002003... | reverse complement strand
GACCATGAGGCTGTGCGAAAGCGTCTTGAACGTGCGGACAGAGTAATATTCTCCTTTGAAACCAATGACCAAGGAATGTCAGATAAGGGTTTTCAGGAAATGTACAAGATACGGGAAGAACTTGCCCGGTTGGAAGTGGATATAACCAATTCTCTTTCCGGAATGAGAGAAGACTTTCATTCCCGTTTTCACCGATAATCCATAAAACCTATGCAGAGAACTTGTCACAAAACCATTGTCATCCATCCACATACCGGGCAATTTGTCATCAACGAGCTGCCCACTCTCGTGCTGTGCGGCACTGTATGGGTGTACGGAGGCATGGAAGGGCTGCCATTGACAGCTATTGCCACAGTAATTGCCTTGATGCTCTCGTTACTGTTACTCTACCGTTATCTCTACCTGCGGCGAATCCGTTATTGCATCGGTACGGAACAACTTGTCAGCGAATACGGTATTATCCGTCGCAAAGTGGATTATATGGAGCTATATCGTATCGTGGATTTTCAAGAGCACCAAAGCCTGCTGCAACAATTTTGTGGGCTGAAAACCGTACGTATCCTTTCAATGGACAGAAACACGCCCCGTCTTGACCTGATCGGTATCTTCCATAGGGACGACCTCGTGTCAATTATCCGTGAACGGGTAGAAACTAACAAACGAAAAAAGGGAATATATGAAATCACGAATCATTAGTCTGGGGCTGGTTGCCTCGCTGGTATGCCTGCTTCCACAGGTGGCAGAAGCCCAAATTGCGGCTTCCAATCCGTTGGAATGGACTGCATTGGCCGAAGGTAACGAACTGATAAACGGGCAGATTGAAAAACAAATAAAGGGACAGACACAAACAGCCTTGCTCCAAAACAGCATCGCTACCGAGTTCAACCAAATCCACAAGTGGGAGAAGCAGTACAACAGTTACCTCAAGACAGCAAGCGGTTACGCTTCATCACTGAAAGCCTGTACGCATCTCTACAATGACGGTGTGCGGATTTTCCTCACGCTGGGGAAATTAGGCAAGGCCATCCAAAACAATCCGCAGGGCATTGTGGCCAGTATGAACATGAACAACCTCTATATAGAAACAGCAACGGAACTTGTCTCTGTTTTTACATTGCTGAATGACGCTGTGGCCAAAGGTAGCAACGAAAACATGCTTACGGGGGCAGAACGCAGCAAGACGCTATGGGCGTTGAACGACCAACTATCGGATTTTAGCCGGAAGTTGCATCTGCTCTATTTGAGCATACGGTACTATACTTTCAATGATGTGTGGAACAACGTAACGGCAGGAATGCTTGACCGTGACAACGGTGAGGCAGCTCGTATAGCTCTGTCCAATTGGCACAGGGCGGCAGCTCTCGTCCGATAAAATATATCAGTTATGAAATGGACAATTTGGATAAGTATATTACTGCTGTGTCTTACCAGTATCGGTGAGGTACAAGCGCAGAATGACCCTGTACTGGCCGGAATGATTGCAGTATATACCGAAAAGGCAGAGAAGGAGCTGAAGAATCAGGAAAAGGTCATGCTGATGCAGACCACCGGACATATTTGGACAAAAGAAGAAGTGCAGGCGACAACAGACCTGCAACGAGAGTTTAATAATTATCTAAACTCTTTCCGGTCAATAGTCTGCTATGCGGCGCAAACTTATGGGTTCTATTATGAGGTATCGAGGCTGACAGACAATATGGGCGACTTCACCAAACAATTGAAGCGAAGTCCAGCCAATACGCTTGCCGTAGCCCTATCCACACAGCGCAACAAGATTTATAGGGAACTGATGATGAACAGCGTGGAAATAGTGAACGATATACGCACAGCGTGCCTTTCGGAGAACAAGATGACGGAAAAAGAGCGTATGGAAATTGTCTTTGGCATCCGTCCAAAGCTCAAAACAATGAACACAAAGCTGCAACGACTGACCAAAGCGGTAAAGTACACGACAATGGGCGACATTTGGCGGGAAATCGACGAGGGTGCACATCCCGAAGCCGATAAACGTAGTATCGTGGACGCAGCCAAGCGACGTTGGCGACAGATTGGAAAGAATGTAAGACCTTAAAAATGTAATGATATGGGAATTTGGGATTCAATATTAAAATATGGCGGCAAAGCAGCAAAAGCTACCGGAAGAAGTATGGGACATGCTGCACTGCATCCTTCACAAACCTTACGGGGCACAGGACAAGCCGTCAAGACCGCAGCCATCGGCGGTGCAGTCGGTTATGTGGGTTGGGAGAAACTAACCACAGATAAGAGCGTGGTACATATCGTAAGCGATGCGGTCATAGGGAAATCGGCTACGGATACCCTTGCAGATGCAGCGGACGGTGTGCGAGAACTGACAAGCAAAGCCGGAGAAGCAGTCGGTTCCGTCAGCGGTACGGTAGCCGGCATAGACTCAAAACTGGGTGGAGTATCGAATTTTCTACGGCAAGTCTCCAATGGCGGAGTTTCCGATATGTTCGGTAACTTTTTCCGTAATCTCGGACAGGGTAACGTGTCGGGATTGAGTATAGCGGGACTGGTCGCAGCAGCATTTCTTATATTCGGACGCTTCGGCTGGCTGGGCAAGATTGCCGGTGCATTTCTCGGCATGATGCTTATCGGTAACAATGCCGGTATTTTCCGCACACCTGATACGAGAAGCATACAACGAATACAGACACCCGCTCTTCCCGTTGAAGAACAGACGAATAGCGGGGGGATGAAAAGATAAGAATAAGAATCAAATATAATCACATAATGAAATATACAGAAGAAATGATCCTGCAATCCGAAAGTGGATACTGTATGCCTTTTGAAGAACGGAAGGGCAAGGATGTGAAACTATCGCTCGGCTATGGCGAACAAACCGATCCGACAACGGGCAAAACATATTTTCATCATGGCATCGACTTCGATGTACGGTGTTACACACTGGCGGCTGTCGCCAGCGGTATCGTGTCAGGTATAGGCAATGACCCTATACTCGGCATCTGCCAAACTATACGCTATGGGGAGTATGAAGTGACCTATGGGCATTTGTCAAATGTCTTCGCCCAGTTCGGACAGCGTGTCAAGGCCGGACAGACTGTAGCTTTAAGCGGTGACAAGCTGCATATCGGGATACGCTTCAAGGGTGAGGAACTGAATCCGCTGGAATTTCTAACCATGCTGTATGGGAATATCCAAGCATTGTGTCATGCTGATGGAGGCGAAGCGGCAACATCTCCCAACATGGAGATGGCACTGACCACCGATTACGAGCAGGACAGACAGGAAATAGAGGAATTGATGCTACGTTTCCTGCCCTACTACATGGAAGACTTACAGCGTGGTGCATACCGACTTCCTCCACATACGGAGCAGTCACTCCGCCATGTCTTTACAATGGGAGCAGTCAAAGAATATTTCTATGAAAATATGCCAAGTATATCCAACCCACTCGGACTGGGACATAAAGCAATGCCGCTTGCTTGTAAGGTGCAGAACCTACTCATTGCGGACTTCCTGCATTACCTTGCCCTACGGCATGGCGTGTACTTATCGACGATGGGCGATGATGTAAAAAAAAACTCTACGACGAAGCCCTGACCCATAGTGGTATCATTGACCCACTGGCAGAATTAGACATAGACATCCAGAGCTTTGACATACCGAGAGCAGTCACGGTATATCCTGACCGGGCCGGTGTGCGCTGGTGGACGAAAGCATGGTTCAATAACCGGGAAGAGGGCGAAGCATCGGTGGAGATTGAGCGAGAACAAGCGATACGCTTCATTCACGACAACATCGAGAAGGATGTATGGCTGGAAGAGTTTTATCCCAAACAGATGGAAATTTACCACAACGCCATCGAGCAGACAAAAGAGCAATTATTAATGAATAGAATAGGATAAACATATAATACACTATGGACGGAATCAAGCATAGCGGACGGTTTGCAGAAATGGAACGCCTCGTGAACGACTATTTCAACTGCCATATCGCACCCATCATGTCAAAAACGCGGACTGACCTCATACGGAATCAGGGAGAGGAAATGAAAGAATATTCCACCTCTTTAGGTGGTATTCTCAGTATGATGGCATCTTCGGCACAACCAATGAGCGACCCCTATCAAGCACTCAAGGTCACAGGCGAATGGAACTCCAAAACAACAGAGGACTATATCGAGATGTGCAAGACGGAGATTACCGGTTCCGAGGAAATGCAGCAAGACCTTGCGTATATGGCCGGGCAGTGGCGGGATACCGTCGTGCAGGAAATCGGAAGGGCACGTTACAATGAGTTGTCAGAACAGCTCGGTTGTGACCTCGCCTATGCCTATATGGACCACCGAATAGAGGAACTGATGATTGACCGGTTGGTGAAAGAACGTATGCCCAAGTCTTCCGCTGACTACATCATCCGAAAGGCTGCCGAATCGAGTCTGCTGGGATTATCGCAGACGTTAAGCCGTTCACCGCTGACCGATGAAATAGAGGCACGAGGCGAAGCAGCTTACCGCCCGAACAGATGGGAAAAAGGTACGGGATGGATGTTGGGCACAGCCGCAGATACCCTGATGATGGGTGGTACTGGTTCATGGACGACACTGGCAAAGTTTACCGGTGCAGATGTGGCTATTGCAGCCATCACCAATCATTTTGAAGGCAAGAAGCCTGATACCCTTTCAGTAGAACAGTGCATCAGTAAAGGAGTGTTCGGCAGAGACAGAAACGTATTCGACGATTTTCGCAAAGAGGCAGCCCAAATACAAATCAAAGAGAACACGGCGATTGGTACAGACAACAAGCAACTGAAAAAGAAAATCCCTGTCATGGACTTTGGCTTCATGGAATGGACACAAAACCAGAATAGCGGTTTATTGTGGCCGAATGTACAGAGCAAGGAAGAACAGAAATATGAGGAACGGTACAAGGATGTGCCGATTGTTGTTGCTCCCGGACAGGAAGAAGCCTACTTGCAGTCTTTGGAACAATGTGACAAAGCGAAAATGGTCAGGACAGAACAGGATGAAATTATGAAAGAAGAGAAGCATGAAACTGTTGTTCCTGCCAATGATGCGGAACAACATGTACAAACGATACAAAGTGCGCAAGTAGCACAGGGAAACGGTTGGGGCGGACTGCTTGGTATGCTGGGACTGGATGGCATAGGTAATATCACAGGCAATCTCGGTTATGTAATGGCCATGCTCCCTGATGTTCTACTGGGAATATTCACAGGCAAGACAGAATCATTGCATTTGGAAGACAATATGTTACCGATAGCGAGCATTGTGGCGGGTATGTTTGTGCGTAACCCGTTGCTGAAAATGCTCCTGATAGGCCTGGGAGGTATGAACTTGTTGAATAAGGCAGGACACGAAGCCTTGAAAGAACGAACAGAGGGAAAACTGAACGTAACAAATGAGAACAATGTGCAGTACCGACGCTATACAAATGAAACTCTGAACCCACGTATAGTAAACCCTGTATTGCAAGATAGTACGTTGATTGCCACGATAGACCGAGTACCGTGTACCATCCAGTTGTCACCGATTGTAGCAGAAGCCTACCGTACCGGGGCATTGCCTTTGAACACGCTGGCAAATGCTGTCCTTGCCAAGAACGACCAGCTTCGCCAGGCTGCCGCACGGAATTATGAGGACGGAAAACTGGAAACCATCGTGCGCCCACGGGGTATTCAATAATCCTATAATCAAATAAACGATGAAAGAAAAATCGCAAATCGAAAAGAAAGCCGAGGAAAAACAAATCACCTTGCTTTCTACGGCTTTGAGTGAAGCCTCGAATGCCGGTGGACACTGGCTCAACGCATCAGGAAAGGGATACCCGCGCTTCTATCCAAAGGGTGTTTCTGTCAGCGCATTCAATGCACTATTCATGACGCTGCATTCTGATAAAAATGGATGCAAAACCAACCAGTTCACGCTATTCAGCGATGCCAAGGCACAAGGAGCCTCGGTGCGTGAGAATGAGCAAGGCGTTCCATTTTTGTTTTATAATTGGAACAAGTACGTTCACCGCAATAATCCAGAACAGGTTATCAGTCGTGATGACTACATGAAACTGTATGAAGAGGAACAAAAATTATATAAAGGTGTACATAACCGTGAAATTCGCACTTTGTTCAACATTGACCAGACGACACTACCCTACGTGGATAAGGAGCGATACGAAACGACGTTGCGGCGGTATGGAAGTGCAGTGGAAAGAGGATATACGGAAGCTGACAACCGACGGTTGCATATTCAATTCAACGACTTCCTACTGAGGATGCGAGACAACCTTGTGCCTGTTCGTTTGGATGGAAGCGGTGTACCCCACTACGAAACAGATAAGGATGCGGTCTATATGCCGCGACAAAGAGAGTTCAGACATTATCACGACTATATACAGGAAGCCTTGCGGCAAATCGTGAGTGCTACCGGACACCAACAACGATTAGCGCGTGAAGGTATGGTGATGAAGAACGGTGTGGCTCCTTCGGAGGATGCTGTCAGACAGGAACGGTTGGTAGTGGAACTGGCTTCAGGGATTAAAATGTTGGAACTGGGGTTGCCAGCACGGTTGTCTGAAGAAAGTCTGAAGACAGTGGAATACTGGTGCCGGGAGCTAAAAGAGAACCCGAACTTGATGGACGCTCTCGAAAGTGACGTAAACAATGCCATCGAAGTAATCAATAAAGCGGAACGGGGCGAGAAAATCGAATACGCCACCATGCGCAACCGGCGAGACACTTCAACCATGCAGGAGCAAATGCCCAAACATTATTTTGTGTCGAACGAGATTCGGCAGCATCCGGATAAAGAAACGAAAAAAATTGTGCTTGTTATTGACCCACAGGCAAAAACCGCAGATGTAATTCTTCCAGCAGGGGCTTCTACAGAGGCAGATAACGAGATACCGGGAATGAACAAGGGACGTATCATGCGAGCGTTGCAGAAAGATGGAATCGAGCAGGTACGCTTCTACAATACGGATGGTGCATTAGGTTATCGACCCGATGACAGTTATTTTGCCGAGAAGATAATTATGCTGGCCCGGCTGAAGAATTGGGCAATGGAGAAGCTCTCCACACTGGACGTGGCGTCAGCGGTCAAACAGGCGAATGAGATCGGATTTGACCACGTAGAGATGATTCAAGATGATAAGAAACGATGGGCACTTTATATCAAACCCGAAAATAAGAGCGGATATAGCATCTATCCTGATAAAGAAGATATAAACCGCTTCTTTTCAACACTCAAGCAAGCAATGGATAACATCGGTAAGGTTCGGATGGAACTGGCGCACAAGTATTATGCGCTGGCCGAGGTCAAACCTGACCTGAAGGTGGATTTGTTCAGCAGCGAAATGCCGGAAATAGACTTGAACCGTATCCAGCGTGTTTCGGTTTTCAAAACCAAACAAGACGGCATACAATGCGTCGCAACTATTGATGGGCAGAAACAGCCTGCCCGAAGTGTCACTCCGCAACAGTGGCAGCGGATGTGGATAGCGGAAGAGCGTGACAGCTACAAACGTCATTTGGCAGCTACCTTATTCGCAGACGTACTACAAAAAGGACAATCGCAGGAGGCACACACCGGAGAGAAACAACAGAAAGAAGCAGAGTTGTGGCCGATAGAAACGGTAGCGCAGGAACGGACGGAATCAGACAACAAGGGTATTTCACCGGAACGGCAGTTGTGGGACAAACTTAAAGCGAATCATCCCGATGCCTTGCAACTGCTTCGCACGAAAGATGGTTATCGGCTCTATAACGAAGATGCGGTACAGGGTGCAAAGATATTGGGCATAACCCTAAAAGAGTATCCGGAAGGGGACATTACGGCTTCAACGGAATTTTCAACGGAGCAGCTCGACAACTATCTGTCTAAGCTCGTCCGTGCCGGGGCACGGGTTGCTATAAGTGACATGGAGGAACAAGAAACACACAGAGGTTTTCATAGATAAGGAGTAAGGAAATGAGCAAGAACCAACAATACGCAATGAAATATGCAGAGTATGCTATGGAGCAGATGCGCCGGTACGGAATCCCCGCATCCGTGACGTTGGCACAAGGCATACTGGAAAGTTCCAACGGGCAAAGCCGTTTGGCGCAAAACGAGAACAATCATTTTGGCATCAAGGCTACGCCTGCATGGATTGCCGAAGGAGGAAGGTATGGTATATATACTGACGATAAGCCGAATGAGAAGTTTTGCAGTTATGACAGTGTGGGTGATTCATACGAACACCACTCCCGTTTTTTAAAAGAAAACAGCCGCTATGCCCAATGTTTTGCACTTTCGCCCGACGATTACAAGGGTTGGACACAAAATATCGAACAGGCCGGTTATGCCACAGGCGGAGAATATGCCGAGAGTCTGCAACGGATTATAGAGCAAAATGGCTTACAGCAGTATGACAAACTGGTGATGCAGGAAATGGAGACACAGGGTAAGCGGTTCGGTACGGAACATAATCCTCTCCGAACGTCTGAAAATTCAGAGTATGGTGCGAAGTACTCATTCCCGGTAGAGCGTGAAGAGTTTCTTTTTGTTACCTCGCCTTTCGGTATGCGGCAAGATCCGATGGACAACACGAAACAACAGATGCACAAGGGAATTGATATCCGTTGCAATGGCGATGCGGTACTGGCTACTGAGAACAACGGGAAGGTGGTGGCTGTGAATCAGAATAAGAACACGCCCGGTGGAAAATCGCTGACTGTGGAATATACCAGAACGGATGGCAGCAAGGTACAATGTACTTATATGCACCTTAAGGAGGTTACTGTAAAGGTCGGTGATGTAGTACAAGCCGGTGGGAAGCTCGGCACATCGGGCAACACAGGTACACGTACAACGGGCGAACATCTACATTTCGGCGTGACAAACTTCTATGCAGACGGAACAAAGCGTGACATCGACCCTGCGGCTTATCTGACTGAAATCGCACAGAAAGGTAATATCAAATTGGAAGTGTTGCACAACGGGAACAGCCTGCTCACCCGATATAAAGGAACAGAAGAGAATGCCGCCGGCAAAAACCTTTCGCCCGACGGATGGATGAAGAAGTTGCTTTCGTCAGAGGATAGCGGTGTGGGAATGTCAGGATGCAATGACCCTATAGTAGAGATGGCGATGACAGCCTTTAGTTCCCTTATGCTATTGGCCGTACAAATCGACAACAAGAACGAGGAGGAGCAAAAGACTGCCATATCCAAACAAATGGATAGTGGACGCATCAATCTGAAATCATTATTACCGGGCATGAAAAACTGCGAACTGGCAATCAGTGAAAATGGAAAGGCTATTCTGCGAGTGAACAATGGAGAACTGCGCATGTCACGTGAGTTGACTACTGCGGAGTTAAGCCGTCTGTCGGCAACACTGAATAACAATACTCTCACAGAAGAAGCCAAAAGGATACGTGTAACCGGTATGCTGAATACGGTTATCCTCTCGGAAGCGGCTTCACAGAATTTTGAACAAGGGATGTCCCAACAGCAGGGACAGACAGAGAACCTAAAAAGATAGAAGCGTGGCGATATGGTAAAATGCGTGATGATACAGCTATGCAGATGTCTGTTCGGACTGTCCTACCTTGCCTTGTATGTCCTGCTCTGCTACCAACTCTTCGGCTGGGTAGCAACGCTCATTATCGTGAGCGTTCAACTGTTCCTTGCCGGATGGCTGATCTGGGCAATGATACGAGCACCCGATTAAGAGCAATGATTTAGCAGTTCAACAACAAATCATGGCAACACAGTTGTCGGGTGATTATGTATCACATTAAAAGACAATAGAAATGATAAAATGTAATGTTACGGTATGTGGCGTTATCGGACGTGATGCGTCGATACGCACCAATAAGGAAGGGAAAACGTTCCTGGTTTTTCCTCTTCGAGTAATGATCCCTGACACTGACGGGAAGACTATGCCTATTGAGGTGGATGTCAGCAAAGATACTGCCGGAAAGGAGGTTTCCAAATATCGAAATGGTTCCCGCATCGAGGTTTCGGGGACAATGTATCTCAAACACCGTGGTGACAAACTTTATTTCAATCTTTTTATTAACGAAATTCGTACAGCTACGGCAGATGCGAAAGATACGGTCAAGGGCGAATTAGTATTTCGAGGTAAGGTCGGGCAGCATATCGAGGAAAAAAGGGATAAGAAAGACCAGCCTTACACAATGTTTTCGGCATTCAGTACGGAGAAAGTAGAGGATGGCTTTGAATACCAATGGGTACGTTTTTTCTGTTTTGGCAAAGAACGCGAAGCATGGTTACAGCCGGGCGTGCGAGTGGATGCCAAAGGTGAAATATCCCTTTCGGCATATAACGGAAAGCTGAATGTTTCATGCAAGGTGGAAGAACTTGTACAGTATGTAGCAGATTCGTCTAATTCCAATCAGTAAAGGATATGGCCGGATATAAAAAACAGCACACGGACGGGCCGAACAGCGAAGATAAAGCATTAGACCTCTTCGCTGAAATGATGATTGAGAAAATCGAGAGTATCCGTAAGGATTGGAGAAAGCCATGGTTCACAGAAGAAGCGTTACAATGGCCCTGCAATCTTTCCGGACGCGAGTATAATGGCATGAATGCCATTATGTTGCTTATACATTGTGAAAAGGAAGGTTACAAGATTCCGCGCTTCTGCACTTTTGAGTGTGTACAACGGCTCAACAAATCCGATAAGGACAATCAGGAGAAACCTCGTGTTTCTGTACTTCGTGGAGAGAAATCATTCCCAATCATGCTGACTACATTCACCTGCATACACAAGGATTCTGGTGAGAAGATTAAGTATGATGACTACAAAAAACTATCTGATAACGAGAAGAAGGAATACAATGTTTATCCTAAGATGCAGGTATTCCGAGTCTTTAACGTGGCACAGACCAACTTGCAGGAGGCAAGACCGGAGCTGTGGCAAAAACTCGAAAAGGAGTATTCGCTACCGAAGATTGAGAACGGAGAGTATTTCAGCTTCGCTCCCGTCGATGCGCTGATAAAGGACAATCTGTGGATTTGTCCGATCAAACCACAGCATCAGGATAACGCTTACTACTCTATATCGAAAAATGAAATCGTTGTGCCGGAAAAGGA
>ENA-OYYS01000432-OYYS01000432.1-human-gut-metagenome-genome-assembly--contig:-NODE-432-length-11802-cov-18.502852_pt1 | contig 11802 bp, 10 predicted proteins | sample MGYA00243253_ERZ653457 | MGnify/ENA primary metagenome ERZ653457 (study PRJEB26926, sample SAMN06165090) | human gut metagenome | biome: ENVO:00009003; feature: ENVO:2100002; material: ENVO:00002003... | reverse complement strand
AAATCGAGTAGGAGGCGGTGACTAACCGCCGTCCTCTCACAGCACCGTACGTACCGTTCGGTATACGGCGCTTTCAATAGTTGACGTGCACAGACTGATAGGCTGTGGCTAAATCGTAAAAGCCACTGTTTATCAGTCTTTCTTTATTCAGCGCCCAAATCACAGCTTTGTTATTGCTGATATACCAATACTTTCTGCGACTGTTTGCTATTGTTGCCGCATAGTGTTCTGGGATTCCCAGCTTGACTAGATTTTTATATTTCGTTCTAGGTTTCTTCCACTGTTTCCATATGCACATGCGTATTCTGTGATAGAGCCATCCGTTGATATCATCTATGTTGTTCTTGATGCTTGCAATTCCGTAGTAGTTAAGCCATCCTCTTGCATATACTTTGATTTTCTCAAGGCTTGGCTTGATTGACTGACATCGCTTACGGGAAGATAACTCCTTCAGTCTGGACTTAAACTTCTTCCATGACTTCGGATGAACTCGGACATATATGCCTTTTCCGTTCCTTCCCAATGCAAAGCCAAGGAATTTAAAATTTCGGATTGCAAACACGCTGACTGTACGGCTCTTTTCTCGGTTGACTGTAAGTTTCAGCCTCTCCTCAAGATATTTTGTACTGCTTTCCAAGAGTCTCTCTGATGCTCGCTTGCTCTTTGCAAGAAGCACGATGTCATCTGCATATCTTATGCATGGAACACCTCTTTTCAGGTATTCCTGGTCGAACTCATTGAGGTAGATGTTTGCCAGCAATGGTGATAGATTTCCACCTTGTGGTGAGCCTTCCTCTGTGTCAATGACCACTCCGTTTTCCATTACACCGCTTTTCAGATAGCGCTTTATCAACTGTACTACACGTTCATCTTTTACATTCTTTCGTAGAAGATTGATGAGAATTTCGTGATTAAGAGTATCGAAGTACTTTGACAAGTCAAGGACTACAGCGAATGTATAGCCTTGTTCTGCATACTCCTTAACCTTAAGTATTGCATCTTTTGCACTTCTGTTCGGACGATAGCCATAGCTACCATCTGCAAACAGCGGTTCATAGATTGGCACTAACTGTTGGGTTATTGCCTGTTGAAGTGTACGGTCTATCACTGTTGGTATGCCAAGCTTTCGCACACCACCATCTGGTTTGGGAATTTCAACTCGTCTTACTGGAGACGGAGTATACTTTCCACGATAAATGCGGTCAGTTATCTCTTGTTGATGTTCCTTTAGATATGGAAGAGCCTCTTCAATGGTCATGCCATCAATTCCCGGCGCTCCCTTGTTTGCCTTAACTCTCTTATACGCTCTGTTAAAGTTGTCTTTATACAGTATCGTTTCCAAAAGTCTCGGCTGTGCACTGTCTCTTTCTTTCCATATCCGATTGAATGACCTGGACGCTTTCACATACCCTTCATGTTCCGCATTATCTCTTTGCGAACAGCCATTGTTTTCAATGTTTTCTGCCATAGACGGTCATTCCTCCTTTCTCGGTCATACTCAAGACTCCTACTGATTCGGTCCTTCACCTCTCGGCTACTATGACCTCTGCTGACTTCTATGCGTTCAGCATTGCTTTATGCAATGGTTACCTCTTTCAAGGCATACCGCACAGACCTCCCTAGGTACCACACGTTTCTTCCTCTCCATCCATCTGCCTCATTTATCATGCATGATTCCGTGTAGTTATTGGGCTTTAACATGGGTTGCTGTCTTACCCACATGCATGACCTCATATGAGATTTCTGTTCGTCAGACCAGAGATTTGCCCGTGAGTTGGTATATTCCTCACATCCAGCTTCCTTCAGATTCCATCTCACGATGGACACCCTTGCCTTCGGCTATATCCTTCCCACTACCGGGCGGATTCGGGACTTTAACCCGTTAGAAACGTGCGCCGCTAGGCGCACAACCGAAAAGATGGCAGATAGGTTAAGCACCTACCTGCCATCTTTAATCTATATATTTCAGAAATAATGATTAATTATTGTCAGTCTCATATATAGATTTATAACGCTCTCGATCAACTGGAATAATCTCATTATCATTAGCATCTTTATATGTAATAAACTCATCGTATTCTGTAACTGATTTTTCCTCTGAGACAGAATTAATAGAATACATATTCGAATCGTTACACATTACATTTGAATTTGGACCAGAAATTAGTAACGAACCATCCTCTTGTGCATATGCCAAAAAGATATAAATGGAATTTTCGGAAGGCAGTGAATCATTCTCAAACAGATAAATAGCATCTTGTTTTTCTGAAATTCCGCCTTGTTTAACAATAGGAATAGGTTTATCTGTAATAAGTTCACCTTTTATATTTTCGAGAACCTGAATAGTATAATTAGTGTAAGGCGAACCGACCTCCTTAGGATTTCCTTTTTCATCTTCAGTCGTTATAACATTTCGATACTCGGTTCCATCGCAACTGACAACCTTTGCTACAAATACGTAATCACAGATACCAACAGCTTCGCGAATGTTATCAGTATCATATACAAAAGATGCGTGCATCTGGTGGATTGGCAAGTTAGATACATTTGTATTCAGTTGACTTGCATTATTTTTGGATGCACATCCTGTAAAAAACATTCCTACGATAAGAACAATAGACAAAATACCATAGATACTTGATTTTTTCATAGCGTTCTCCCTCCCCTAATAATTATTATATGCGGCATCATATGAATCTTTATCATTTTGAGATAATGCCTGCGTACTAGTATGTCCCGTAATTGCTGCATCCATAACATCTGTTGAAGTACTGTGATCCAACCCTAATGCATGTCCCAATTCATGTGTCGCTACATTCTGTTTTTTTACTATTACTATAACCGCTCATATAATAGGTATTGAGTTCAATTTTACCACTAGAATATGTCATGCCTGCCCATCCATTCGAAGCATTGACATCGCTTACGTATACATCTTCTACAACAAAAGCACTGTCTTTTCTGATTACTCCAGATTTATATGCATTCCATGTGGCAGCCCCAGTGTTAATATAACTCATGTAAGTGCTGTTTCCGTCATAGTCTAGATGTTTGCCAGAATCAACAAGATCCCATGTTTGTACATAAGCTTGTGCAAATGCCGTAATAGGAAATAGCATTGCTATAGCCATTAAAGTTATAATGCTATACAATAAATGATTTTTTAAAACAGATTTTTTAAAATGCATACTCCTTCACTCCTTTTCAATCATGTAACAACGGTTATCTTCAATTATTCTTAAAGGTTATCTTTATGAAAATTGAAACGCAACACATACTAGTACACATTATATATCCTGTTAATATTCCTAAAGTACGACATCTTATCATCTCCACTCCATATTATAGATTCTCAGAATACTTAAGATGTAGTAGTATACCTTGAATATAACAAAATCTTTATACTTTTCAATACCTCTATGCATGAATGGTAGCTCACTATGCACAAACGGTAGCATATTATGTTGTGTACCTACTTTATTGATGATAAAATATGACGGAGAATGATTAAAGGAAGTGGTAGCTATGCTATATATTGACTCAATATGGGAATATATTGTTAATTTCTTAGAACTGGCATTGTTTATAATATTTATCCATAAAAAATTGCGTATTCGAGCAAATTATAAACATCAAGCAGTTTTGATGTTTCTTTTCGTATCATTTCAGTTTGCTGTGTTATGCACGCTGAATAAAATGGGAATATCATCCTACAGCACTTTGATGTCATCTTGTGTTTTGGACATTGGATATGCAGTATTGTTCTATCGTGATAGTATAATTCGCCGTATCTTTTGGGGCTTTTCGTATTCCATCATTTGCTTAGTTGCAGAACAGATTTCGTTCTTTATTCCCGTTACTCTTTTTAAAGGAGCGTCTCTGGAGCTATTATTAGGTGGAACATTACGGAAGCCATATACCATGTTATATTTGGCAATGATAGCTGTTTTTGTCTTGTTATTTCATTCTATTGGAAACAAAGACATATCTCTTTCACCGTTCCAAAAAGTTGCATATATTTTCATCGCAATTTCTGGACTTGCAATCGGGCACTACATATTAAGGCTGACTTTGGAATCTGTTGATAAATTTGGTGATTCATCCTTTTCAGCTAGGCTATCATTGGTTGACTTGTTTTTTATTATTTTATTTTTAGTATTGATGCTATACATATACCAGCTAGGTTATTCAAAAGAAGAAAACATACGATTACTGGAAGAACAAAAGATTTATGAGCTGGAAAGGACTGAGTTCAATAGCTTATCTGAGACAACTGAACGATTACGAAAAATGAAACATGATATGCAGATTTATGTGGATGCAATCAACGTATTAGCAAAAGACAAGAAATGGGATGAACTTATAGCATATACAGAGCAATACCATAACACTCTTGCAACTACGCAAAGTGCCATAGCAACGGGAAATATTGCTATTGACTGCATACTTACCGCAAAACTTGATTATGCTGAAAAACACGGAATTAAGACAGAATATTCTATTATGGCTCCTGAAAATTTTCCGCTTGATTCTGTTGAGCTTTCATCCATACTTGGAAATATATGGAATAATTCCATTGAAGCAGGAGAAAGACTTATAATCTCTGATCCAACCGAGCATCCATACATTTATTTTTATATTAAACCTTACCAGAATATGATACTGATTCACATTGAAAATAATTATGATGGTGTGATAAAAGGTAGCATTGATGGAGACATTTTGAGTGTTAAACAAGGAAAAGAACATGGACTTGGGATAAGACGAGTAAAAGAGCTTGTAGAAAAGGCAGATGGCGTATTGCAGATTACATCTGATAACAAAATTTTTTCCGTACATATTATGATACCGGATAAGGAGAATAACAAACTACTATGAAAATGAAAATAACCATACTTGAAGATTCTGTGATCGAATCAGAACGGCTGAAAAATGGAATAAGAAAATACGGGCAGCAATATGATTGGGATATTGAAATTGACGAATACGAATCGGGCGAAGAATATTTTTCAAAAAATTCTGAAGGCACAACTATACAGGCTTCAGCATTTTTCCTTGACATACAAATGGGGCAAATGAATGGAATTGAGGTTGCTAAACGCCTTCGTGAATCTGGTTATCAAGGTATTATTGTATTTTTAACAGCTTTTAGAGAATATGTATTCCGAGGATATGAAGTCAGAGCTTTAAACTACTTGCTAAAACCCGTCAAGGAAAATACTCTTTTTCTGTGTTTGGATGAAATCGCGAAGGAGTTATCTAATAATACCTACATATACCGAAACAAGCAGGAAATTGTAAGTATTCCCTATGCAGATATATTGACATTTTCGAGCAGATTACATTATGTGGATATATTGACCGTAGACGGCAAATGCTATGAACAAATGTCTACCCTAAATAAGATTATTGTCCATTTGCCAAGTGAATTTATCCGAACCCATCGTTCTTATATTGTAAATATGGCACATATCTATCGTATTACATCAGGAACGATTGAATTGTCAAATCATCTAACTACACAAATCGCACGTTCTTATTCCAAAGACGTGATAAGTGCTTTTGCCAAATATACAACAAGATTTGATACAAGCGGGGATTTTGAATGATTACGAAGTGGGCTACATCTATTGCTAATAAGTTAGCAGAACTATCCGGGGAGGATGTTTCTGCGGATCAATTAGAAATATACATATATGGCTTAGAATGTTTTTTGAATACTTTTATAACCATAGTGTTATTGTTCGTATGGGGAGTTTTATCACATACACTCGGCTATACCCTAATTTGGGTAATTACCTTTTCATTGTTACGACATTATACCGGAGGTGCCCATGCTCCAACGCAGTTAACATGTATCTTAGGCAGCTTTTTTCTCGGTTGTCTTGATAAGTGGGCTATAATCTATTTAAAGCCAACTGTACTAGGATATTTGATACTTGTCCTTATGTGTATATTATTTGCACCTATAAGTAACCATAAAATATGTTTAACCACCAAACAAAAATGGATACATAAACTTATTTCTGTGATAATTGTTAGCATTGGATTTCTGCTGTTTTATAAAATTGGAAACACGAAGATGAATACCACATTGTTTTATTCCTTTTTCTGCGTAATCATTCTTATGATAGTCGAAACAATTAAAAATCTAATGAGACACTTTAAATAGCAGGATGACTTTTCATAAATATTCAAAAAAGATAAAGAATTTGATGGTCTTTATCTTTTTTGAATTTAATTAGATTATCTAGCTCCTCTGTCTGATGGCGAACGATAGTTAAAATCTCTGTCCTGTTCCCGTTTCTGAACTTCTGCCTGTTTTTCTGCCAGCTTTCGATGGATTGAGTTTTCTCCATACTTGGAGTTCCATTCCTTGTTTGCTTTGACATAGGATTCATACTCGGACTTGCCTTGTTTATAGACTTGCAGGAACGCATCTACCGTTGGATATTTGTAATCCTGCACGATATGGGATAATCCCTGCTTCATAATCTTAATCGTTTCTGCGTATTTGTTAGACTGTGCCTGCAATTCCTTTCGTTTCTTTCCTTGGAATAATCCTGTACAGTTCTTCAAATCCTCGTCAATAAGGTCTTTTTTCACTTCCTGCGTATGAATGGCTCTGTTTTGTCGTTTAAGTTTCTCCATAATCTCTTCAAGTCGCATCTCATAATCGTGTGCCAGCTCAGACATTCTTGGTCTTGGCGGAATAACGGTCTTTTCTGCGGTAGTAGTAGCAGGTGCTTTGAATGGTTGGGTCACAGCAGGAATTGTCTGATTGTCTGTCTGTGTAACGGATGGAGCTGGTTGTTTCTCTTGTTTTTCATTTCTTCGCTCCATAAGGTCGGAGATTCTGGCTTTCTGTTGTTCCTGTTTCTGTATCAGCAACTTTATGAGTTCTTTTAACAGCTCGATTGCCCGAAAGATAATCATAAACAAAAGCTCCGGATGATTGCCATACTTGTGAATGGATTCCTTAATCGGAGTTGAAATCTGTTCCTGCTTTACCTTTAAGATTTCCTTTCGCTCCATCCCCGATACCAAAGCGTGATCCACAGTACGATTCCAGTCCTGTATGACCTTATTATTGAGTGTAATCTTATCTGCCTTTGGATTGTTCTTACCGATTTTCTTAGTGGCAAGATAGACATCCCCACGCTTGAATGCAGACAGCTTTTCTTTCTCATCTTTGACAAGTCCGTTGATGACATCGGTATAAAATACCTTGACCTCATCTAAGAAATGTTCCTGCTTAAAGCGAGCGTCCTTGATGGTAAACATCTGTCTTTCGTAGACCTCACCTTTCTTGATCACCTTACACCTTTTACGGATAGTTCCATTCTCGTCTAGGATTTCTTTCTTGGTACGAACATGATTACCTTTCTCATCATAGAACATATTTCTGGTGGCAATCTTTTCTATCGGTTCGTCAAGATAATTTCGTTCTGCAAAGATAAGATGGATATGATAATTCGTCTTTCGTTTGTTATGATGGAGTGCTGCAATACAATCAACACCATACCGACTTTTGAATTTATCCGTCATATATTTTAATAGTCCGTCTGGCGGATAATCCACAAAGGATTCCGGCAGGGCAATGATAAATTCTCTTGCTTCGATACATTTTCCCTCTGTACCGCTTTTCTTAAATTCTGCCTGATTGCACTTGGCAAGTTCTGTCCAAAATTTTCGGTCTGTGGTTTCATATACCGCATAGAGATTTTCCTGTTTTTTGTCACTGGAGATATAATAGATTCTTCCACGAACATTATGGAGCTTTGACATCTGCACAAATGAATTTCTTGGCATAGCGATTTCCTCCTTTCCCAGTTTTGATTTTGGAAAAGAGGACAGATAAGATAGATGAGATGTGAGTAGTAAACTTTCCCTGTGAGCGAGTGCATAGGCACTCGTCTTGCGAACACATCCGCCTTGTGGCGGCTAAGCCTCGCAGAGCGAAATACACAGAGTACAAAACGAAGTTTTGTGCGATGGGTGTATTTCGCTCTCAAACGCCGAGGGCTTGCTTATGAAGTTCACTTTTAGCTGTAACTGTTCCCTCAGCACCTAATTTTGTGCCTTTAATGGCACACTTTTTATGTGCCGTATCCGGCACTCCCTTTTCTTAACAGAAATGCTAGAAGATTGCTATGAAAATCAGCGAAACAATAGACGAATCCGTTAGCACTTTTGCCTTAACAATAGCATTGTTCTATTATTCAGACTTTTTAGCAAAAACCGTAGAAACAGTAGAAGTCTGCTATTAAAATCGAAAAAACAATAGCACGATTCGTTAGCATTTTTGCCCTGACAATAGCATTGTGTTACTTCGCTTACTTTTAAACTGTGTCTGGCAAGGAAGTGGTAGTAAAAGTTCCTATTAAATTTCATTTTTAATAGTGCATTGTTTTATTACATTTTGATTTTAATAGAGCTTTTTACTATTAACTCTTTGAAAATGTACCCCATAGATTGGACACTCAAAATCATAGTAGCGTACACTTTTTGTCATAGGTCGGACAGCTTTTTTCATAGCTACACTTGGTATGACTTCTCACAGCACTTTTTGTAAGTTGGGTGGACTTGTCCTACCAGTCGGCTTCACTTGGGTGGATGGTTGCACCCACTTCATTTTCTGGCTTGGGTGGACTATTCATAACACCTTTTGCATCTTGGGTGGACTTGTCCTACCAACAAGCTATAACTGGGTGGACGATTGCACCCATTCACATCCATCTTGTCCTCATTTTCCAAAAGTTCTGGTTGTATCTGAGGACTTGTCCGTGATATAATCTATTTGCGTGTAGGTATATCATGGCTTTTAGTCAGATACATACCAGAGGGATGGTCTTAGGACTGTCCCTTATTCATTTTTCATTGTTCCCTTGACCGCTTTTACTGCGTGTCTGTCTCGTAAATCCTTCCCCTCATTGAGAATCAGAAACTCGTCTAATCGTTCCCTGCGGATTAAGATTTTTCTTCCCACTCTAAGGATAGGCAGCTTTTCCCATTCCACAAGATTTCTAAGAGTGTTTCTTCCGATACCTGTATAGTCGGCAGCTTCTTCAATGGAGAGAGCAAACTTTAATTCTGTCATTCGATCACCTCATTCCTGCGTAGGATTACAAGTCTTGTATATCAGAGGATGTTCCTTTTTGAAGAAAGGATTAGCCTTTTTTAAAACTTGCGTTACGCAATTCTGATTAAAGTATATATCTTTTATAACGCTATGTCAAGCCTTACGAAATTCTATCATCTTTTATAGAATTGCGTATTGCAATATATCGTGTTATGTGGTATAGTAATGACATACCGAAAAAGGAGGTTCGCAAGTATGTTAAAAGATAAAGAATTGCGAAAGACAATCGGTAGCAGAGCAAAAAGCCGTAGACAGGAGTTAGGATTGAACCAGCCTTATGTCGCTGAAAAAATGGGCGTGACAGCCTCAACCATTCAGAGATACGAAGCAGGAACGATTGATAACACCAAGAAAATGACCTTAGAAGGTCTGGCAGATGCACTTCATGTATCTGTGGAATGGCTGAAAGGTGAGACGGACGAATACGAAACAGACATTACGGATAAAAGAGAATTACAGATTCGTGATGTGATGACTTCCATTCTGAATAAGCTCCCTTATGATATGGAACAGTCCGAAAGTGATTTTTCCAAAGACCTGCTACTACTGATGTTACGGGAATACGAGCTGTTCGTGGATTCGTTCCAGTTCGCTTGTAAGAATTTCAAAGGAAATACAGATAACAAAATGCTCGCCCAGACAATGGGGTTTGAATCCAATAAGGAATACAATGAGATTATGTTCCTTAGAGAAATCACCCACACCGTCAACGCATTGAACGATATGGGCGATATTGTAAGACTGTATTCTAAGAATCCTGAGACAGCGAAAAATCGACTAGCCAATCTTTTATCAGAAAAAGATCCCGATTCGGTATAGATAGGCAGACGGAGCTATGATATACTTACACGCAAGAAGCATTTCACCAGTTCCGATTGCCGATATCGAAAGGAGAAACGATTATGGCAAAAGGTTCTGTAAGGAAGAAAGGCAAGAAATGGTACTACCGCTTTTATGTGGAGGATGCAAGTGGTAACTTGGTTCAGAAAGAATTTGCAGGTACGGAGAGCAAATCAGAGACAGAGAAAATGTTACGCAAGGCTATGGAGGATTATGACGCAAAGAAATTTCTAGCCAAAGCGGACAACCTCACACTCGGACAGATGCTAGATGTATGGGCAGAGGAAGATTTGAAAACGGGTTCACTTAGCAACGGTACAGTCGGTAACTATTTACAGGCAGTAAACAGGATTAAACAACACCCAATCGGAAACAGAAAACTAAAGACAGTCACTTCGGAGCATTTGCAGAAGTTTATGGATTTACTTGCATTTGGCGGTGAGGAAGGAAATTTTAAGTCAAAGGGTTACACCATCGACTATATCCGTTCTTTCCACGCAGTCCTGCAACAGTCCTTCCGATTTGCAGTCTTTCCAAAGCAGTACATCACATTCAATCCAATGCAGTATGTGGTAATGCGTAGGAAAGCCGAGGAAGATGTGGATTTGTTTTCTGATAATGATGAGGATGCAGAGGTTATCAACCCGATTACACCAGAGCAGTATCAAACGCTTATGGAGTATCTGGAAGAAAGAAACAAGCCTGCTGTCCTGCCGGTACAGATAGCGTACTACACAGGTCTTAGACTTGGAGAGGTATGCGGACTGTCTTGGAGTGACATTAACTTTGAGGAACAGTATCTGACAGTACGAAGAAGTGTCCGTTACAACGGAGCAAGGCACAAGACCGAGATTGGTCCGACAAAGCGAAAGAAAGTCCGTATCGTGGATTTCTGTGATACGCTCGCTGACATCTTAAAGAAAGCGAAAAAGGAACAGAGAAAGCAGGTATTCAGTTACGGAGAACTCTATCAGAGGAACTACTACAGGGAAGTTAAGGAAAAGAATCGTATCTACTATGAGCTTTATCATTTGGATGGCACAGAGGACATTCCGCTTGATTACAACGAGATTGACCTTGTATGTATCAGACCGGACGGAGCATACGAAGCCCCTGCAACGGTTGAGACAGCTTTAAGGACAGCAAGGAAACGATTGTCGGAGCTTGATGATAATTTCCACTTCCACACCCTGCGACACACTTATACCACAAACCTGCTCTCAAATGGAGCAGCACCAAAGGATGTACAGGAATTACTTGGACACTCGGATGTAAGTACCACTATGAATGTCTATGCACACGCTAACCGAGAAGGTAAGCGAAACTCAGCCCGACTACTTGATAAGGTGGTTGGAGAATAAAATCGAATAAGAAAAACTTTCCCTTGTAGATACCTCATAAGGGCAAAAACAAGGGAAAAGGATACATATAGAGTGGCAAGGCATACCGCCAAGTCGCATAAAATAAGGAAAGTTGAGATTTTAGTTATACAAATTGGAATTTGTCGTTTTCTTTTATCCCCATTATAACTGTTCTCCATAACCACTGCAATGAAAACCTAATCGGTGATTTACATTTCTCTCTCTTCTAAAAATGGGCAATCCCATTAAGGACTGCCCATTCATTCTGCTTATTATGCGATTTTTTCTTGCTTGCACCGATTTCTGCATCAAATGATGTAAGTTTGATGTAAATCGCTGTTTTTTCAGTTTTTTATCAAATGAAGTACGTTCCGTTTATTTGGTAAAACGGTACATCTTTACATCATCTTAATAGAGCTTTGCACCTGCCGGAATGTGGTCATCTACCATCAGAAGATG
>ENA-OYYS01000408-OYYS01000408.1-human-gut-metagenome-genome-assembly--contig:-NODE-408-length-12515-cov-24.874398_pt1 | contig 12515 bp, 5 predicted proteins | sample MGYA00243253_ERZ653457 | MGnify/ENA primary metagenome ERZ653457 (study PRJEB26926, sample SAMN06165090) | human gut metagenome | biome: ENVO:00009003; feature: ENVO:2100002; material: ENVO:00002003... | reverse complement strand
AATCACTCTCCGGTGTATAATTATATGCCTCGTATGAAATCTCCCACGGACGTTTTCCAAGAGTCTTGACTATTTTTTCTGACAACCCATTATATGATGCAAAGCTATCATAAGTATAGCCCAGTTTCTTGCTTCTTAAATACGATGAAGTGTTGGAATCCAAAGGAACATATTTTTCTGGATTAGCGTAGAACAGAACAATGCTGAGCTTTCCCTTTCCGACACTTTTAATGTTCAATGCCGTTTGAAAAAGTCGTTCATCTACTTTCCCTTCTTTTACCTGTCCGAACAATTTCCATAATACATTTATATCATTGTTGCCCCTGATTGTCTTCCATGGGAATAGATGCACTTTCATGGGATGTGTTGTCGGGATGCCTGATACATCTGTCGGTTCTGTACATTTAAAATGTAGCTTACGCCTTAAATCCTGTAAGATTTCAACCCTCCTTTCATCGGAGTGAAATTTATTGAGATACGCCAAGAATGTGAACGGATCTATTTCTTGTAATGTAATCTCTTTACCTTTTTCTGTGCCATCTCGAAAACCGGTAATACCGATTTCTTTTAACTTAGATATAAGCTCTGGCTGGTTATTCTGTTTTCCAAGTAGCCATTCGGATAGTTCTTTATAGAATGGTAGCCATGTATATATTTTATCCATATCAGTTATAGTAATTTAAATTCTTATATATAAGCAGCAGGAGACAACCTCTATTTTTGTTCATTCAGGGTTACATCCTGCACATACCCACACAGAGTAGGATTATTAGCCTCCAGTCCAATCGAATCAGAAGAAATGTACATCCCCATATCCTGCGAATAGTACCTGAACCTATTGTAATGCAATCCCATTTCTTCATCCTCATACTGTCCTTGATGCCTGAGTGGGCAGAAGTACTACAATAGCTCCAAACGTATGGTAGGTGTTCGGGGAATCACCGAACACCTACGCACTATGAATGTCTTACATATTTACCTATAGACGGAACTTCCTTGTTCTGAACGTGCATTTCATAACTTCAAAATTTATACAATACATTTAAATGCTATAAATAATTTTACTATATCCATTAGTGTAAGACTGCTCAATTGTGCTTAATTCCCCATCATTGTACTTAAATAGAAAGTCGCATTCAATAAATTGATTAGATGTGTGCTCTTTTGCTTTTCTATGTACATTGAGTATCTCATCTGAAGAGTTACAAAAATAAGTGTCAATTCTATAGCCATACTTCCCAAAATTATATAACGCATCAATAAGTTCGGTTTTAGATAGAACTACCATTGTAATATTTTGCAACAGAGGAATTCCTCCAACATACTTATATATAGTAATTTTAGAGTCGACATAACTGACAAAAGAATAGTTACATATTTCTGGCGTTATATGTTCTATTACTAAAATAATCCTTCCATCATTGTCAAAACCATATTCCATTATTTTGTTTATCTTAGCGGGTTTGTTTTTGAGGAGTCTTCCTTTACGGAAGCCGTCTATTTCGTTCTCAAATGGGTATATATTATAATACCAACCTTTAGAATATACTGTCCGTTTTACACGTTCAATGTATTCGTTAAATAGAGACCCAAAGGATTTCTCATAATCTTGAAAATCCTTTTCTAATTGTTGTATTTTTATGTTTTCTTTCATTAGAATCTTATACTTTTTAATTTTTGTCTAAATTCTTCTTCACTTTTAGTCGGACTTAAGATATCATAAATAGATTGTTTATATTGTTCTGTATGAACTCTACTATGAGCTATTTCATCAATGGCAAATTGCTCTTTAACGGAAGAACTTCGTGGCAAAAAGATACCATTATCAGCATCATTTATATCTATACCAAATGCTTCCATTTTACCTCTAAGACTAACCATCCTCCAATCATTTGAATTAGACAGAACTATATGGTGTGCTGCATTGGGATAAGGTGGCTCTACTTTTCCAGCGGCGATCATGTTAGCTCGTAATTTTTGTGCGTCCTTAGAGCAATCCAGTCCCCACGGATCCATCCACGTATTCACATCCTGCACATACCCATAGAGTGTCGGGTTGTTACCCGCCAGCCCAATGGGGTCAGAAGAAATATACATCCCCATATCCGGCGAGTAGTACCTGAACCTGTTGTAATACAGTCCCGTTTCTTCATCCTCATACTGTCCCTGATACCTGAACGGCACGAGCATCCGGTCCCCATGGCATTCCGCCACCTTGCCGTACACATCCAGCAGCATCTCCCAGACAAGCTCTCCCTTGCTGTTGTATGCCTGCGTCGGCGTACCCAGGTAGTCATGCACTATCGTGTAGCGTTCCCCGTCCGTGACCTTCGCCACAGGCGTGAACGATGTTCCGTCATACACCCATGTAACGAGGTTGTCCGGCTTCTCCGTGCCGTCGTATTCCTCGCGCCCGGTCTCGTCCGTGACGAGCCTCGGTCTCAGGGCTTCGTCGGTGTCCCATTCGTGCAGCACCACGTTGCCGTCCCATCCGAAACGGTGCACGGTGTCGCCAGTCCTTTTTGACACCCGTCTGCCGAGGGCGTCATAGCCGAACGTTATCGTCCTGCCGTCGGGAGTCCTCACCCCGGCAAGCATACCGTTGGCCTGCCACTCGTAGCAGGTGTCACCCGGCTGCCAGCAGGCGAACGGGTCGGTCTCACGGCTGTTGCCCTTGTTGTCGGCATCATCCGCAGAGAACAGCATACCGAGCCATCCCTTCTTTCCGGTATTCCCGTTTTCCGGAACGGACACATCCCTGCGGCTCTTGTGTACGAGGTTGCCCTCGCAGTCGTAGCGGTAATGGTACTCTCCGTCCCACAGCAGACGTCCGCCACGGTCATACTCGCGCCCCTTGCATCCGTCCTCCCGGTACAGGTTGCCCACCTTGTCGGGGGTGCGGAAGACGCTCTCGTGCATGGAGTAGTCGCCCCTGACGAGGTTGCACATCGAGTCGTAGTCGAAGATGACCGGCTCCGGTGACAGGTTGCCGCGCATCGACATCAGCCTCGCGCCCACGTCCCAGCGGTAGCTTCTCCAACCCGTGTGGCGGTTGCCCGAACGCACGTGGCGCGAGCGGACAAGCCCCATGTCGTTGTAGTCCGTGGTGATCCTTATCCCTCCTGTTGCGAAACGCTCCACCTCACGTCCGGCGTCGTCCCTGCCTATGGTGCTTTCCCATGGCCGGACGTCCCCTCCGGCGTCGCCGTATGCGGACGCTTCATCCGCTTCCGGTTTCCCGACGGTGGCCTTTATCCTTTCGACAAGTCCGAGCCTGTCGTATGACAGCTCCGTGTCGGCTCCCAGTGAGCTTCCCACACGGGTGCGCTCGCCGTATGCGTTGTATTCCGACTCCACCGACATGACCTCCATGAACCTGTCGCCTCCGGGAAGCCCCATCGTCTCCTTTGTCACACGCCCCATCGGGTCGCGTTCGAACACCATGCGCGCCTCACCGTTGTCGGCGGTGGTCATCAGCCCGTTCCTGTCGTAGCCGTATTCCTCTTTCGTGCCGTCGTGGTACTCGGCTGCGAGCACGCGTCCCATGGTGTCGTATGTGTAGGCGGTGCTGCGCCCCCCGGGACGATCTATGCGTGTCACACGTCCGCAACCGTCCCTGTGGTATATGCGCTCTATGCCGCCGTAGTCCTTTTCCGACGATATGTTGCCCGCAAGGTCGCGCCTGAAGACATACCCGGCACCGGCCTCGTTGACCACCTCGCGCAGGCGGTCCATCCCGTCGTAGCGGAAGCTCACCCTGTTCCCGCCTTCCTCGCGCCATGTCATGCTCCCCACGGAGTTGTAGCCCATGCGGACATGGCGTCGCGCGTCACGCGCCTCCGTGATGCTGTCATAGCTGTCGTAGCCGAGGTGTATGACGTTACCGTCACGGGCGTCTATGCGCCGCAGGCGGTCCAGGGCGTCATACACGTAGAACTCCGTGCGGTTGCCGGGAGAGCTTCGCTCGATGAGCCTGCCCCTGGCATCATGCTTCCAGCCGCCGAGCAGCCTTCCGTCCTCGTGCCATGACACGAGGTTCAGCGAGCCGTCGTAGGACAGTTCGGAGCGGCGGTCTCCCTTGCCGACGCCCACGGGCTGGCCGTGGCTGTCGTAGGTGAACTCCGTGACGCCGCCGTCACGGTCTATGAAGCGGCTGACAAGGTGCGGACGCTCCATGTCGTACAGGCGGACGGTCTTGTTGCCCTCACGGTCCACGTGGATGCTCAGCCGTCCCTTGTCGTCGTATATGTACATCTCGCCGCTGCCGTCGGGGTATGTGACACCGGTGAGGTTGCCGTCATTGTCGTAACTGTAGCCCGTGACGCCGCCCTCGGGGTCGATGGTGCGGTAAGGCTCCATGAAGTCCGTGTAGCTGTGGCGCGTCTCGTTGCCGAGCGGGTCGATCTCGGAGGTCACAAGCTGGTCGGGAGTATATCGGTAGGTGGTCGTGCCGCCCGTGGAGTCGGTCACGAGGTTGTAGCCTTCGGACGGGTGGTACTCGATACGCCCCTCCATCATGCCGTCCGTGCCATAGGTATGGACGCACCGTCCCTTGCTGTCGTATTCCCAGCGGTAGGTGCCGCCGTTGCGGTCGGTCTTCTCCGTCATCAGGTGGCCGCTATACGACATCTCCGTGGTCTTGTCCATGGCGTCGGTGATGCCCGTCATGTTGCCGGATTCGTCGTAGGTGTACGACACCAGACGCTCTTCTCCCTTGCCGGTGACGAACGACAGGCTCGTGACGCGTCCCTTCGTGTCGGTGGCGGCGTGTACCGTGCGTCCGGCGGGGTCGCTCACTCCGGAGAACCTGCCGTTGCTGAAACGGAGCTGTATATGAAGCCCGTCGGGGTTTTCTATGCGCGTCATGCGCCACGCGCCGCCGTCCCGCATGTCGAAGCGGTATGTGAGCAGGCTGTCATGGCTGTATGCCTCGTAGCCTTTTTCGGTGCGGCGCAGCGTCGTGCGTTCCGTGCGCATGTAGAACTCGCCGCCCGGTGCTATCGGCGGGAAAGCGACGGCACGTCCGTCCTCCATGCGGAGCATCGTCACGCCCTCGTCCTCGAAACTTTCCACCGTGCGGTCATAGCAGCAGTGTACGCCATGGCCCAGCCAGCCCTCGTACTCCGAATCGGAGTACCATGCCCGGCTCCATTCCAGCGGAAGCGGTGACGGGAAGCTGAAGTCCGTGCCCTCGTAAACCACAATTCCGTTAACGAGGTTCACAGGCTCGAAGCCATTTTTGCACAAGTATGCGCTCAGCTTCTTCGTCGAGGGGAAACGCTTCTGTATGTCGGTATTCTTGAGAACTTTGTGGTTGAATGTCTTTAGTGCCTTGCCAAGTCCCTTGCCTCCGAGCTTCATCAGGGAGCTGAACCCTATGCTCGCCGCGAGTCCCGTCAGCATTCCGCCCCAGTCGGGGACATAGGGGCCGCCCACCATGACGGGCTTGCCCGTGGGGACAGGGAGGGAAAAGGAGGTCGGGGCGAAAAGGCTCGGTATGAGCCGTGTCTTTCCGGCCTTGTTCTTGCCTATGCCTGCCGACAGCGGTATGCCCACGTCGTTGCACGTCATTACCATGTGCCCTTTCGGACTCATGCGGCTGCCGTCGCAGAACACGGTCTGCGAGGCGAAGAAGTTCATGCTCTCGTGCCCGATCATCGAAGCCATGGCGAAAGGTCCGGCAAGCGGGATGTGCATCAGGGGGATAATCATGCCACCGGTGTCCGAAACGCCGCGCTTCAGCCCGTTCACGCTTACGTTCGTGCCAAGGAACGGTATGTAGTCGGCGGGGTCCATCACCATACCTATGTAAGGGTGGATGGGATTGAAGGGAGGAGCTGTCGTCACATGGACGTCAACTCCGACTACCATAGTGATATGACTGTCCGCGAGTAACATAATCAGACTATTTATCAATTGATGAATATTTCCATCTAAATAACATAAGCTTTTGAAAAATCCATCCCTGTTAATTTTTCTTTTATAATATCTTTTTTAATATCATCTGAAACTATCAATCCTAAACGAAACGGCAGTTTTATATCTAATTGCGGTAGAGGGAAAAAAGCTAATCGTTGGATTTTTTCTATAGAAAAACTTGCTTTTATAAGACTTCCTGTACTTTGATTAAATATAGACATTTGGTTATTTAACACATCTAAATCCTCTCTGAAATTTGGAGCATAATAAATTATTTTTTCATTTCCATAATTCACAATGACATTATACCATCGTAATCCTTCTTTTCCTGTTAGATGTTTACTTATAATCTTCATAAGTTTTTCAGACATTAACGGAATCCCTAAGTTATCAGCCAAATAATCTTCTAAAGACTCGTTTGGATTTACTGAAAACTCAAAAGGAATTTCCCCTAAAGAGATAATGTCCATTGCCCAATCTACCAGAGTCTTATCTCCAGGGGATTTTGCGATTGCGACATTCTCATTGTCATCATCTTTATTTTGCAAATACCAATATTTTTTCATTGTCTTCTATTATTTATTCCCATCCTATTTTTCGCAACAAATCTGTGTTGGCTCTGACAGGTGCTTTTACTCTTTTTTCAAATTCCTCTAAAAAAACTTTTTGCTCTGTTCCTTTTGGTGCTTTACTTGCAATTGCATCAGCATTTTGCATTTCCTCAAGAACAAATCTGTGATAGTTATTAGGATGTCTTCCTTGATGCTCCAACAGTTCTTTGTTCCAACTTCCGTCTAAATCTAAACCATATTTGCGGGCAATAGCATCCATTCTTCCAGTCCACCTTCTGTTTTTATTTGTTGCATAATGGTGTATCTGTTTAGCTCTTCCACAATCTAAGCCAAACGAGTCTATCTGTGTATTGTTATCAAAGACATACCCATAGAGAGTCGGATTGTTTCCCGCCAATCCAATCGGGTCAGAAGAAATATACATCCCCATATCCGGTGAGTAGTACCTGAACCTGTTGTAATACAGTCCCGTTTCTTCATCCTCGTACTGTCCCTGATAGCGGAACGGCACGAGCGTTCGATCCCCATGGCATTCCGCCACCTTGCCGTACACATCCAGCAGCATCTCCCAGACAAGCTCTCCCTTGCTGTTGTATGCCTGCGTCGGCGTACCCAGGTAGTCATGCACTATCGTGTAGCGTTCCCCGTCCGTGACCTTCGCCACAGGCGTGAACGATGTTCCGTCATACACCCATGTAACGAGGTTGTCCGGCTTCTCCGTGCCGTCGTATTCCTCGCGCCCGGTCTCGTCCGTGACGAGCCTCGGTCTCAGGGCTTCGTCGGTGTCCCATTCGTGCAGCACCACGTTGCCGTCCCATCCGAAACGGTGCACGGTGTCGCCAGTCCTTTTTGACACCCGTCTGCCGAGGGCGTCATAGCCGAACGTTATCGTCCTGCCGTCGGGAGTCCTCACCCCGGCAAGCATACCGTTGGCCTGCCACTCGTAGCAGGTGTCACCCGGCTGCCAGCAGGCGAACGGGTCGGTCTCACGGCTGTTGCCCTTGTTGTCGGCATCATCCGCAGAGAACAGCATACCGAGCCATCCCTTCTTTCCGGTATTCCCGTTTTCCGGAACGGACACATCCCTGCGGCTCTTGTGTACGAGGTTGCCCTCGCAGTCGTAGCGGTAATGGTACTCTCCGTCCCACAGCAGACGTCCGCCACGGTCATACTCGCGCCCCTTGCATCCGTCCTCCCGGTACAGGTTGCCCACCTTGTCGGGGGTGCGGAAGACGCTCTCGTGCATGGAGTAGTCGCCCCTGACGAGGTTGCACATCGAGTCGTAGTCGAAGATGACCGGCTCCGGTGACAGGTTGCCGCGCATCGACATCAGCCTCGCGCCCACGTCCCAGCGGTAGCTTCTCCAACCCGTGTGGCGGTTGCCCGAACGCACGTGGCGCGAGCGGACAAGCCCCATGTCGTTGTAGTCCGTGGTGATCCTTATCCCTCCTGTTGCGAAACGCTCCACCTCACGTCCGGCGTCGTCCCTGCCTATGGTGCTTTCCCATGGCCGGACGTCCCCTCCGGCGTCGCCGTATGCGGACGCTTCATCCGCTTCCGGTTTCCCGACGGTGGCCTTTATCCTTTCGACAAGTCCGAGCCTGTCGTATGACAGCTCCGTGTCGGCTCCCAGTGAGCTTCCCACACGGGTGCGCTCGCCGTATGCGTTGTATTCCGACTCCACCGACATGACCTCCATGAACCTGTCGCCTCCGGGAAGCCCCATCGTCTCCTTTGTCACACGCCCCATCGGGTCGCGTTCGAACACCATGCGCGCCTCACCGTTGTCGGCGGTGGTCATCAGCCCGTTCCTGTCGTAGCCGTATTCCTCTTTCGTGCCGTCGTGGTACTCGGCTGCGAGCACGCGTCCCATGGTGTCGTATGTGTAGGCGGTGCTGCGCCCCCCGGGACGATCTATGCGTGTCACACGTCCGCAACCGTCCCTGTGGTATATGCGCTCTATGCCGCCGTAGTCCTTTTCCGACGATATGTTGCCCGCAAGGTCGCGCCTGAAGACATACCCGGCACCGGCCTCGTTGACCACCTCGCGCAGGCGGTCCATCCCGTCGTAGCGGAAGCTCACCCTGTTCCCGCCTTCCTCGCGCCATGTCATGCTCCCCACGGAGTTGTAGCCCATGCGGACATGGCGTCGCGCGTCACGCGCCTCCGTGATGCTGTCATAGCTGTCGTAGCCGAGGTGTATGACGTTACCGTCACGGGCGTCTATGCGCCGCAGGCGGTCCAGGGCGTCATACACGTAGAACTCCGTGCGGTTGCCGGGAGAGCTTCGCTCGATGAGCCTGCCCCTGGCATCATGCTTCCAGCCGCCGAGCAGCCTTCCGTCCTCGTGCCATGACACGAGGTTCAGCGAGCCGTCGTAGGACAGTTCGGAGCGGCGGTCTCCCTTGCCGACGCCCACGGGCTGGCCGTGGCTGTCGTAGGTGAACTCCGTGACGCCGCCGTCACGGTCTATGAAGCGGCTGACAAGGTGCGGACGCTCCATGTCGTACAGGCGGACGGTCTTGTTGCCCTCACGGTCCACGTGGATGCTCAGCCGTCCCTTGTCGTCGTATATGTACATCTCGCCGCTGCCGTCGGGGTATGTGACACCGGTGAGGTTGCCGTCATTGTCGTAACTGTAGCCCGTGACGCCGCCCTCGGGGTCGATGGTGCGGTAAGGCTCCATGAAGTCCGTGTAGCTGTGGCGCGTCTCGTTGCCGAGCGGGTCGATCTCGGAGGTCACAAGCTGGTCGGGAGTATATCGGTAGGTGGTCGTGCCGCCCGTGGAGTCGGTCACGAGGTTGTAGCCTTCGGACGGGTGGTACTCGATACGCCCCTCCATCATGCCGTCCGTGCCATAGGTATGGACGCACCGTCCCTTGCTGTCGTATTCCCAGCGGTAGGTGCCGCCGTTGCGGTCGGTCTTCTCCGTCATCAGGTGGCCGCTATACGACATCTCCGTGGTCTTGTCCATGGCGTCGGTGATGCCCGTCATGTTGCCGGATTCGTCGTAGGTGTACGACACCAGACGCTCTTCTCCCTTGCCGGTGACGAACGACAGGCTCGTGACGCGTCCCTTCGTGTCGGTGGCGGCGTGTACCGTGCGTCCGGCGGGGTCGCTCACTCCGGAGAACCTGCCGTTGCTGAAACGGAGCTGTATATGAAGCCCGTCGGGGTTTTCTATGCGCGTCATGCGCCACGCGCCGCCGTCCCGCATGTCGAAGCGGTATGTGAGCAGGCTGTCATGGCTGTATGCCTCGTAGCCTTTTTCGGTGCGGCGCAGCGTCGTGCGTTCCGTGCGCATGTAGAACTCGCCGCCCGGTGCTATCGGCGGGAAAGCGACGGCACGTCCGTCCTCCATGCGGAGCATCGTCACGCCCTCGTCCTCGAAACTTTCCACCGTGCGGTCATAGCAGCAGTGTACGCCATGGCCCAGCCAGCCCTCGTACTCCGAATCGGAGTACCATGCCCGGCTCCATTCCAGCGGAAGCGGTGACGGGAAGCTGAAGTCCGTGCCCTCGTAAACCACAATTCCGTTAACGAGGTTCACAGGCTCGAAGCCATTTTTGCACAAGTATGCGCTCAGCTTCTTCGTCGAGGGGAAACGCTTCTGTATGTCGGTATTCTTGAGAACTTTGTGGTTGAATGTCTTTAGTGCCTTGCCAAGTCCCTTGCCTCCGAGCTTCATCAGGGAGCTGAACCCTATGCTCGCCGCGAGTCCCGTCAGCATTCCGCCCCAGTCGGGGACATAGGGGCCGCCCACCATGACGGGCTTGCCCGTGGGGACAGGGAGGGAAAAGGAGGTCGGGGCGAAAAGGCTCGGTATGAGCCGTGTCTTTCCGGCCTTGTTCTTGCCTATGCCTGCCGACAGCGGTATGCCCACGTCGTTGCACGTCATTACCATGTGCCCTTTCGGACTCATGCGGCTGCCGTCGCAGAACACGGTCTGCGAGGCGAAGAAGTTCATGCTCTCGTGCCCGATCATCGAAGCCATGGCGAAAGGTCCGGCAAGCGGGATGTGCATCAGGGGGATAATCATGCCACCGGTGTCCGAAACGCCGCGCTTCAGCCCGTTCACGCTTACGTTCGTGCCAAGGAACGGTATGTAGTCGGCGGGGTCCATCACCATACCTATGTAAGGGTGGATGGGATTGAAGGGGGGAGCTGTCGTCACATGGACGTCAACCCCGACTACCATAGTGATATGACTGTCCGCGAGTAACATGATTCTGTTATTTTGGGTTTCTCAGTGAGTATTCCGCATCGAGTTTGGCTGCCAGTTCCTTTGTGGAAAGCTGCCAGTCCTCGCCATATAAGTCAGACATACGTTTTGAGATTTCGTCTCTTTTTGACGAATCAAGGCTGTATGTTTTGTCAAGATAGGTGGAGGCAATAAATGAGAGATTGATAATCTTTAAGTCTTCGTCAGAAAATGAGTATCCATACTCAAATGCCTCATTTAAGATCGGTTCGTATGTAAGCCTGTCTTTTTTCAATGCCATAAGTAGTGCATAGTTGTATTCATTTACAACCTCGGTTTTCATATTGACCTCCTTGGCTATTCTGACGGCTGTCATAAATTGTTTGATGGCTTCTGTTATATCTTTATTGTAACTGTGTACAGTTCCTTTGTAATTATAGAGTTGTAACAGGATTTGTGCGCAATCCTGCTCATCATGGTATTTGGGAAGGACCAAAGCTATCCCTTTGTCAAACAAATCATGGCAGAATCCGGCTTCGCGATGAAACTTTACCATGAATCCCCCAAACATAAGGTAGGACGAAGCCATAAATGCCGTTCCGCCAATTTCACGACTTAGCCTTATCAGTTCATGTCCCAGCTTCTTTGCTTCATCCTTGTTTCCTTTCGATGCCGCTTCTCCAAGTTCAAACAGGCATTTCCGATATTTTACGTTCGGATCTTGTGGATTACCTTGGGTCGCAATTTCTTTGTATGCACCGGTCATATTCTGATTGGGGATGTCTATTAAGCATATCTTGCCTTTCATTTCAGACAGCAGGATATCATAGACTTCTCTCTTTTTATAGTCAATTAGAATAAGTGCAACCCCTGCGGGCAGTCGCTCGGCAATGTCCTTTATTACTTCATTCAGAGCTTCCACATCGCCAATGCGGGATATGAAGAGGGTTATGCCGAGTAGATTGTCGTTTCCGACAAATGTCTTGAAACTTGTAACAAGACGAATATACAAGTCTCGTAGTTTATCTGCACTTAGAGAACTGACAGATGTCAACTCTGACTTAAATGAAGAAAAATCCGCCCAATCCCAATCGGGATTTTTCTCTACATCCATGGAAAACGAATCTATCCATGCTTTTATCAAGAACTTATAAAAGTCTGTTTTATCATCATAGTCAGCTTTGAAACCGACAATTATATCCGACGTGCAGCCATGTTCGGAGGCTTCAAGCCGTATGAATCCTTCTACAATTTGATAATCAGTCGGTTCGCAAACGAGACAATAAATCTTTGCATCGGGAAATTTCTCCCGATTTTCAATCCATAAGTCCTGTACGTTGCTGATTCTTATGGCTATCGGATTATGTTCGTTGTTTATCATGGATTAAAATTAAGTAAACCGCCTTTTATATTTGTCATCGCAGAACCATCCACATCAACGGTTGCTCCCGTTGCTTTCAGTGTTGCAGATGCTTTTATATCTATCGTAGCTGCCTCTTCCTTAATGGACGTATCACTTTTTATTTTTGCCTCGGACTTACCTTCAAAAGTGGATGTCTTACCAAGTACCTCAACCTCTGAATCGGCTTCAATTCTTATCTTTTCATCAGCAAGTATCTCCAATTCTTTGGAATGGATGGTTATTTTGTCCTTTGCATCAATGGTGATGGTATTGTCACCGTTCAAGATGATTGTGCTTCCGGTCGGATCTGCAATGGTAACACTTCCTTTTTCATCATCAAGCGTTATGGTACAACCGCTGCGGGTGGTCAGGCTTTTTGTTTTGTTTGAACTGCCGCCACCGGTGCCTGACTTTCCATGGA
>ENA-OYYS01000366-OYYS01000366.1-human-gut-metagenome-genome-assembly--contig:-NODE-366-length-14014-cov-5.373594_pt1 | contig 14014 bp, 5 predicted proteins | sample MGYA00243253_ERZ653457 | MGnify/ENA primary metagenome ERZ653457 (study PRJEB26926, sample SAMN06165090) | human gut metagenome | biome: ENVO:00009003; feature: ENVO:2100002; material: ENVO:00002003... | reverse complement strand
ATTTATCAGATACTTACGAATTCTAAGGAGAAGTTTACCGGACACTAGTGATATAGTAATACTCACCCATCTTCCGGCATGACGGATCATGTACATTATAAGTTCCCCACGATTGATAATTCTCCATAGAAGACAGTGAAGAATAATCATCCGTCCACGGATTAGGAGAAGAGACAGGCGTAAATACAGAGGAAGTACAACCAGCAAACAGGCTGCTCATCAACACAACAGCTATACATAATAAGTTTCTCATACTATCAGTAGATTATAAATTCTATTGCAAAAATACGCCCGGGGTAAGCATGGTAAGGTGGACAAATGAACATTTGAGGTGGACAATTCAGCAATTTAAATTAAAAACAGCTATTCTGATTTTAAACATTATAAATATTCTTCTAACTTTGCCTTTAATAATACAAATTATATGAAAAGACACAACCTTTTATACCTTATTATATATATCAGTTTCATTATACCGTGTGCTCTGCAAGCACAAGAGCGTTTCACCGACCAGTACAATGTCTCATACATCACCATGGATGATGGACTCCCACATAATTTTATTGATGATATTTATAAAGATACCCGGGGATTTCTTTGGATTTCTACGGCCGGAGGAGGGCTTTCCCGATATGATGGTTATGAATTCATTCATTTCAATCCCAATACCTCCCATTGTAAGCTAAAAAGTAACTTTATACTAAATGTACATGAAGATACCTTTCAACGCCTTTGGATTGTATCTGAAGGAGGAACTGACATTATTGATTTATTGACTTTGCAACCTATCATCCCGAATGATCCCAAAGGACTGCTAACTACCTTATTAAACCAACCGGCATATACTATAATGCGCGACTCACAGAATTCTATATGGTTGCAATGCGGAAATGCACTTCACCGGATTACCTTTAATATAAAGGGAGACGTGGAAAGCCTGTCTACATTAACATTGCCGCAATTAAACGAACCGGATCTCGTATTAAAGGATATTGATGAAGACGGGAAAATATGGACTGCAATAAATGGTACAATCTATAAAATCATTCCGAATAATCAGGGAGGATTAGAAGAAAGCCATATATCAGAGAAACTAACGTTCTTACCTGATACCTATCTGAAAGATATGTTGGCAAAAGAAAATGAGGTATGGATAGCCACGCATGCAGGATTGTACCGCTATAATAAAAACAGTAACGCAATAAAGATTTACGAAAATATTCCTAATGACCCACATTCCATTTCGCAAAATTATCTGACCAGTCTTGCTATCACCAACGATAAACAATTGATTGCAGGTACACTCCGTGGTGCGAATATTTATAATCCAATTACAGACAGTTTCGAACATCTCGCCCATAATTCTACTGGCAACAGCCTATTGAATAGTAACTTTATCAATTGTATAAAAGTAGACGGAAAACATATATGGATCGGCACTGAAAGCGGAGGAATCAACAAACTCGCACCTAAACGCTTATCTATACATAACTACATACATGATAAAGAAATTCCCTCAAGCCTGTCTGACAACCCGGTAAATGCCATTTATGAAGATAAAGAAAAAAACTTATGGGTAGGCACTGTGGAAGGAGGTTTGAATTTGAAGAGACAAGGGACTGAACAGTTTCTCCATTACAGATGGGAACGTGGTGAGATAAGCCATAATTCTGTCAGTAGCCTTGCCAGTGACAACCAAGGTCGGTTATGGGTAGGTACTTGGGGCGGTGGAATCAATATTATGAATCCCAAAGCACTGAATCGTCCCCTTCAAGTCATATATACACATCCTGAAACAGGATTTCCATTATTCTTCATAGCAGTACTTGTTTATGACCCTATCAATAACGGAATGTGGGTAGGTGCCAATCGGGGGCTCTTTTTTTACGATATGGCAACTCAGAAATTCATTTCCCCCTTTGCTAACCATATGGCAGAAAATGTACGTGGTTGCCTCGGTGCCCTCATCGATAAAGAAGATAAATTATGGATAGGCAGTACAGAAGGAGTATATATTATAGACCTTCATTCCCACTCCGCTAAATCAGAGAAAGGAGAGTTCCAGTACCGACATCTCAATTATAAGCTGGACAATCCTCAATCAAAGTTAATAGAGAAGATTAGTTGCTTCTGTGAAACGACAGATGGAACACTGTGGCTGGGTAGCAACGGATATGGTATTTATAAAAGAGTTGTTGATGGCCAAGGCAAAGAAAAATTCATTTCTTATAATACCACCCAAGACCTAATCAACAATAATGTCCGGAGCATGCAAGAAGGCATAGACGGCAATATCTGGATAGGAACAAATAATGGACTTTCCTGTTATCACCCGACAGAGAACCGTTTTACGAATTACACGAAACAAGATGGGCTACCCGATACTCAATTTTACTGGAACGCCTCATGTCATTCGTCAGACGGAACCCTCTATTTTGGTACTGTTGCAGGACTCACAGCCATTGAAAGCAATTTTCCGCCTAGTATAATCCAGCCAGCCAATGTAAGATTCACTAAACTAAGAATCGGGAATCAAGATATTCTTCCCGGTAACATATATCTATCCCAAGATATTGCTGTCACTCAGGAAATAAAATTTCATGAAAAAGAAAAATCATTTTCTTTGGAATTCTCAGCCCTAAATTTTGAACCGGACAATACGGCCACATATAGTTATCGTCTTCTCGGATTTGAAGATAAATGGGTACAAGTACCCGGAAACCGACGATTTGCAAGTTACACAAACCTGCCTCCGGGAACTTATACCCTGCAAGTAAAATATACGCCCGACGGAGAAGATGGAGCAGAGAACATCACACAACTAAAGATCATTATCCAACCCTACTTCTATAAGACCACTTGGTTTATCTTATTGCTTATAGGTTTCGCTTTATTAATCACCTGGCAAATTTATCAATGGCGTATACGGAACTTCAAGCAACAAAGAGAACTGTTGCATCGTACAGTGGAAGAACGTACATACCAGCTGGAACAACAAAAACAACTATTGGAGAATCAAACGGAAGAACTCTCCAGGCAAAACAATACACTAAAACAACAAAACGAAAAAATCACCCGGCAGAAAGCTCAATTAAGCCGTATGGCACGCAAAGTTCAAGAGTTGACATTAGATAAGATTGCCTTCTTTACTAATATTACACATGAATTCCGTACCCCGATAACCTTGATTATCGGCCCCATCGAACGTGCTCTTAAACTGAGTTATAATCCGCAGGTAATAGAACAATTAAACTTTGTAGAACGTAACTCCAAATATTTATTATCCCTTGTCAATCAGTTAATGGACTTCCGAAAGGTAGAATCCGGTAAACTGAATATAGTAAAGACTAAAGGAAACTTTCTGAATTTTATAAACTCATTACTCACTCCTTTTGAAGTGTTTGCCGGAGAGCGGAATATCGCGATCAAGCACTTTTTCCATATGAAAGATCCTGAAATCCGTTACGATGAGGAAGCCATGCATAAAGTAATTACCAATCTGCTAAGCAATGCTATTAAATTCACTCCCGATAATGGGGAAATATCCGTATATATAGCTACATTACCGACAAAAGAAAGTAAGGAAGTACTCTACCTCTGCGTCAGTGATAGTGGAACAGGCATTCCGGAGCAAGATATAGAGCAGATATTCAACCGCTTCTACCAATCAAAGAAACAAGTGAAGTATCCTGTATATGGACAAACCGGTACTGGCATAGGGTTATATCTCTGTAAACGTATCGTACTGATGCACGACGGAGATATAAGTGTCCGCAATAACCCCGGTTCCGGCTGCTCTTTCCGCATCTTGCTTCCATTACCCAAGGAAGACATAAACGATCAGCTTATCATTGAAAATAACATTCCACCTACAACACCCGCAACAGCAGACGACGAGTTACCCAAAGAAAAAGTGGCTTTGAATATTCTGGTTGTAGAAGACAATGCTGACATGAGAGGATATATCCGTTCTATCCTCCGCGATTATTATAATGTACTCGAAGCTTGTAACGGTGCAGAAGCCATTGAAATACTAAACAGGCAATCGATAGATTTCATTGTAAGTGACCTGATGATGCCAGTAATGGATGGCATAGAGCTGTCACGTCGAGTAAAAGAGACTTTTGCAAACTCACACATCCCTTTCCTAATGCTTACTGCCAAGACATCACCTGAAGCCCGTCTGGAAAGCTACCGTACAGGAGTAGACGAATATCTTCTAAAACCTTTTGATGAGACTCTCCTATTAACCCGTATTGAAAATATTCTGGAGAATCGTAGACGCTACCAGAGACAATTCAGGGCGAATATGGATGTTGAAGTACTAAATATAGAAGAAGAATCAGGAGACAAGAAGTTCATCAACCAAGTGATGGAAGTAGTGAAAGAACACTATAAAAACCCCTACTTTGAGGTCAGTGATTTCAGCGAAGCCGTTGGGGTAAGTAAAAGTTTGCTAAACAAGAAGCTTCAAAACCTCATCGGACAGTCTGCCGGGCAATTCATCCGTAACTACAGACTGAACACTGCCCGGGAGCTGATTCTCAAAAACCGGGAAACAAAACAGATGAATATCGCTGAAATAGCATATGAGGTAGGTTTCAATGACCCCAAGTACTTTGCCCGTTGCTTCAGTAAACAATTCAATATGAAGCCCAGTGATCTGATGAATGAAGAGGGTAATAACTGAAAAATTACGAAAACAACGTACAGTAGATAAAATTTATAGTCACTATTTTCTGCTAATAATCAACCTTTTACAAAAAGTAAGTCTCTTGTCTACAAGGAATTAACTTTCTGTCAACAAAAAGTTAACTTCTTGTTGACAAACTCTTAACTTCTTGCATACAGAAACATTGTTATTTTCATGTTTTTTTACAAGGAGAGGTAACTATGCCCATTTACGGCATTGATCGGGTGATTAAATAATCATTCATAAGAGCTCTCTTATATATCAACTACAATAATAATTGTAGTTTTTACACTCAAATACTCGTTTGTCCACCTCTAATATTCGTTTGTCCACCCCTAAAAGCATGTTTGGGCGTACTTTTGCATCACTACTTAATGTATCAGATAAGTAGAATAACTAATTGTTAAACCAATAATATCTGTATTATGAAGACAAGAAAATGGCCGGCCATATGCCTGGCAATTCTTACAATGTGTATGGGGTCTTGTCAGGATTGGGGGCAAATGGACCCAATCCCTGGAAATCAAGTTTTACCTAAACTTGAGCTGGTTGCCAATCTGACATTCGATGATGAAGAATTGAACCCCGAAGAGATTCAGACTTTCGCCTACCCTGATGGCGACATTCCTATTTTAGTTACTGATGAAGCATTAGGACAAGTACTGGAACTATCCGGTGGCTATGCACGCATCTTTAATCCATTAAATAAGGTGAAAGTGCAAGACGGAGTTTCACTCACTTTCTGGATGAAACAAGCTGTCCCTGAAGAAGATGAAGATGCATCCGCTTTTGAACAGGATGTAACTGGTGCTATTTTTTCATTTGAAAATGCAAATTCTACTCAACGTATGTTTTTTACAGCCAACGGTTGGTTAAACTATGAAGGTGTAGATGGTAGTTACGAAGACAATAATCCAGCGGATGCCAAAACCGGATTGATGAGTGCTGGTGAATGGCATTATGTAGCAATATCTGTTAAGAATAACGGATATTTTGTGTATGTAGACGGATTAAAGAAAATAGAGAAAACTGTCTCTGACTTCGATTGCTCAAAAATCGTTCAGTTTATGGCGTCCGTACCTTATCTATATATAGGATACGGTTCGAACACCGAGAATCAGAAGTGGCAACTCGACGACCTGTCCGTTTATCGGAATACGATAACAAGCACAGAAATTGCAGTGCCGAAGAAAGGTGGAGACAGCAGTGTTGAAGGTGGCGAGCTTTATCCCGGCCAAGTTTTCTTCAGCGATTTTGAAAGAGAAAACGATGGCACAACTATTTATGGTAAGGGTAACTTCACTGATTTCGGAGGTAATTTTGGTCGCGTATTCCAAAATGTGAGTGGCGCTCAACGCTCCAATTATTTAATACTGCCCGAAGATGTCCTTTCTCATTCAGCAGAAACCAAAGAATTGAGCATCGGTGTATGGGTGAATGCTGCCAATGCAGGTGCTTCTTCCGACTATATGTGGGCCCCACTATTTTCAGCCTATGCCTCTGGTCCTGCTACAGATAATGGTACTCCCATGTTTGTCTGCCAATATAGAGGTATTCTGCAAGTGAACTGCAATGGTTGGTGTGACTTTACAGATGCACAAAATACAAACCAGGTCAATGGAGTCTATCACGATGCAACAGACTGGTTAGCCGATAAAGGTTGGCACTATTATACAGTTACGCTGACTGAGACCAATGCCAAAGTATACTTTGATGGAGTACTAAAAAATGAATGGAATGTTAGCGGTTCCGGTGACGGAAATGTCATTGGCGGCTTATTCTCCAACGGAAGTGATTTAAAATATATCTGTCTGGGAGGTAACCAAGCATGGAATTGGGGAGATAATGACGCAGGATTCATGTTCGACGATATTGCCATTTATAATAAAGCGTTGACTAAAGCAGAAATCGATAATATCATTGCCTATAAAAAACTACCGACTCCAACGTATTTCAACGACTTTGAAAAAGGTGTAGGCAATGCCACAATCTACGGTGCAGGAACTATCGAACGTCCTGGCGGCGCATGGGGGAATGTATTCCAGAATGTAGGAGGCGCACTACGCTCCAATTATTTAGTGTTGCCCGAAGATGCCCTCTCTCATACTGCTGATACAAAACAATTAACTGTAGCCGTTTGGGTAAATTCTGAAAATGCAGGGACTTCTGCTGATTACATGTGGGCTCCGTTGTTTATGGCATACGGTTCAGGACCAGCCACTGATAATGGTGCACCGATGTTGGCCTGCCAATACAGAGGGGTACTGCAAGTTAACTGTAGTGGTTGGTGCGACTTTACAGATGCACAGAATACAGCAGGTGCCAATGTGGCTTATCATGATGCTACAGATTGGCTTGCCGATAAAGATTGGCATTTGTACACTGCCGTGTTCACTGAAACCAACGCTAAAGTTTACTTCGACGGTGTGCTGAAGAATGAATGGAATGTTTCAGGCTCAGGTGACGGAAATGTTATTGCAGGTTTGTTCTCTAACGGAAGCGACTTGAAATATATCTGCCTGGGAGGTAACCAAGCATGGAACTGGGGAGACAATGATCCGGGCTTTGCTTTCGACCACATTTCTATTTACAACGTAGCTTTAACTCAGGAACAAATTAAAGTTCTGGTTAATCGTAAGAAATAACCTTTATTCTAATATAAATTAACGCAATATGAAAGAAAAGAAACATCAAACAACACCAAGATTCAAGTGTATTGGCATGTTGTTGACGCTTGCCCTGATACTGATAGGCCAGGTAGCCCAGGCTCAATCAAAGCAAGTAACAGGCGTCGTGAAGGATGCCACAGGAGAGACTGTCATAGGCGCCAGCGTACTTGAAAAAGGTACACCAAGCAATGGTACTATTACCGATATGGACGGTAACTTCAAGTTAACTGTCAGCAGTGGCAATGCCACACTACAGATTTCGTTTGTTGGTTATCAGACACAAGAAATCAGCCTGAACGGAAAAAGTTCCATTGCTGTAACATTGAAAGAAGACTCAGAAATGCTGGAAGAAGTTGTGGTAGTAGGTTATGGCGCACAGAAAAAAGAGAGTGTTATTGGTGCCATCTCTCAGGTATCATCCAAAGACTTATTGTCTACTCCCGCCGCCAACGTATCACAAGCCATTGCCGGTAAGATTCCCGGTGTAATCACTTCACAGACTTCCGGTGCTCCGGGTGCTGATGATGCCCAAATCTTTATCCGTGGCCGTGCCACCTTTGCAGGCGATGCGCAACCGCTTATCTTAGTAGACGGTGTGGAACGTGCTTTTTCGCAAATAGCTCCCGATGACATTGAAACCATCTCTGTACTGAAAGATGCTTCAGCAACAGCTGTTTACGGTGTGCGGGGTGCAAACGGTGTAATGTTGATTACTACTAAGCGTGGTAAGGAACAGAAACCGGAAGTGAGCTTGACTGCTAACTGGCAGATTCAAAGTCCTACACGTGGAGATACTTACCTGAACTCATATCAGTCTGTTGTACTGCTTGAAGAAGCTTTGCGTAACGATGGAATAAACTCATGGTACAGCGACAATGATATTGAGATGTATCGCAAATCAGTAGCCGGACAACTGAGCGGAGTAGACGCCATGCTCTATCCTAACGTAAATTGGTATGATGAGGTACTTAACAGTACAGCTCCTGCACAACGCTACAACGTAAGTATTCGTGGAGGTACGAAACGTATGCGGTACTATGCTTCCGGAGAATTCTACGATCAGACTTCTATGTATAAAAACCTGAGTAACGATGCGTATGGAAACAAATCAAGCCTGAACTTCCGCCGTTACGCTTTCCGTGCCAATACTGATTTCTTCTTGACGAAAGATTTGACTTTCTCAGTAAACTTCGGTACACGCTTTGAGGAACGCAGAGGCCCCAAGACTACAGAAAGAGGCGACTACAGTGAAGTGTTTTATGAAATCAATCATACTCCGGGCTGGATATTTCCTGTAGCTTATGAAGTACAAAGTGGTGAAACTACCCGCTCACTCTATGGCGGTAGTTCACAGTATCAGAATAACATAGTAGCTGCATTGGCAGAAGGAGGTTATTATCGTTCAGTAAACACTATTAATGAAACAAACTTCATTGTAGATTATAAATTGGATTGGCTCACTGAAGGTTTAAGTGTGAAAGGCATGTTGTCGTTCGACTATGAAAACGAACATCGCAGAAATTATACCAAAAATTTCGCCACCTATGAATTAAACAATCGTGATAATTATAATTCTATTGATGCTTACAATAAATTCAACACTGATACCGAATTAGCTTATGGTTCTTCTTTCACCTCTATCTATAAACTCTATATGGAGGCTCAGGTGAATTATGCACGTAAGTTCGGTAAACATGATGTAACCGGTATGATGCTATATATGCAGAATGATTATCGTAACAAAGCTGAACTGGCAGAACGTTATCAAGGTATCGTGGGTCGTGTTACTTATGGTTATGATGACCGTTATTTGTTTGAGTTCAATGCCGGTTATAACGGTTCCGAGAACTTTATGAAAGGTAAACGTTTCGGTTTCTTTCCTTCCGTATCTGTGGGCTGGCGTATCACCAATGAAGAATTCATGAAAGGTACACAAGATTGGTTGAACAACCTGAAGCTTCGTGCTTCTTACGGCCAGGTAGGTAATGATATTTATAAAATAGGTGGTGCCAAGCAACGCTTCCTGTATGAACAGAAATGGAACCAGATTGGTAATGACTACCGATATGGAGAAACCTGGCAATCCGGTATTTATGAATCTCAATATCCTAACTATGGTGTTACATGGGAACGTGCCCATAAATATAACCTAGGTTTGGAATTTGGATTGTGGAACGGTCTGCTGAGTGGTAATCTTGACCTCTTCTACGAGAAGCGTAACGACATTCTGACACAGTATCTCACTCGTCCGCAATGGGTTGGAGTGGCCATGGCAGCTGCCAACCTGGGAAAAACGAAGAACAGCGGTTACGAAATCGAACTGAAACATGCCAACCACATCGGTAAGGATTTCAACTACACAGTGGGACTGACTTACTCTCACGCCAAAAACGAAATCCTCATGATGGACGAACCAGACTTGAAAACAGATTATCGCAAGCGTGAAGGTCATCCTATCAATCAGTACTTTGGTCTGGTATGTGACGGATTCATCACACAAGCCGACATTGATGGTGGAAAGCTTCCCGTGTCCAAACTTGGTGAAAACGTAGGAATAGGAGATTTGAAGTATCGTGATATGAATGGTGACGGACTGATTGATGAACGTGACGAAACCTTCATCGGTTACAGTGATATTCCGGAAAACACGTACGCACTGTCATTAGGAGCTAACTACAAGAACTGGGGATTCAGCGTTATGTTTCAGGGCGTGAATCACGTAAGCCGCTATTATGACGCTGAAGCAATGTTCGCTTTTGTAAATGGAGGTAAGGTGAAAGAACATCATCTGGACCGTTGGAATCCTTCCAAGAGTGAAGCTGAAAACTTAGCAAATGCCAAATATCCTCGTCTTCACTATGACAGCTACGGCAATCATAACCAACGCGGAAACTCATTCTTCCTGAAAAACGGTGCATTCATGCGACTGAAAAATATAGAACTGAGCTACACCTTGCCTACTTTGTGGGCCAAGAAAGTAGGGATGAGCGACTGCCGCCTCTATGTAAATGCCAACAACCTGATTACCTGGGATGACTTGGATGGTCTGACCGATCCGGAAAGCAACGGTTCAAACCGCTATCCGATTATGAAAACCGTAAACTTTGGTGTAAACATTAAATTCTGATAGAAATATGAAGAAAGCATTATTATACAGTATATTCGCTCTTGGTATTGCCTCCACTACCCTAACCTCCTGCGAGGATATATTCGGTGGCTTCCTTGACAAACAACCCAGCAATGAGTTGACCGGCGAACAAGTGTTCAGCGATTGGAATCTGACTGTACAGTTCCACCTCGACACTTACAATTTCCTGCGCCACGGTGCAGGCCGCATCAGTACTACTTGGCTAGATGCAGCAACCGATTTGGCCGAGACTTCCTATGGGAATGGTGTAAGAACCTCTTTCAATATCGGCAACTTCTATGGAGGTTCGGGTGCATCCGAACTGGTTGATACTTGGGAACACTACTATCGCGGCATCCGCAAATGCAATATGCTTCTCACCCGCATAGAAGAAGTGCCCCAAAACCCTGCCGACAGCGAAGACAAATATAATAGAGACAAAAAGAACTATATAGCAGAAGCCCGTTTCCTGCGCGCATACTTCTACTGGGAACTATTTCTGCGCTACGGTCCTATCCCCATTGTAACAGAAGTGCTCGACCCTAATGGCGATTTGATGAGTAAATATACGACTCGTCCCACGACAAAAGAGTATGTAGTAGACTTTATTTTAGAGGAACTCAAAAGCTGTGAAGGCAATTTATTGGATTATGAAACAGCATGGAAATCAAGTTCCGCAGGACGCATCGGTCAGCCTATGGCATGCGCACTCCGGTCACGCATTATGCTTTTCATGGCAAGTCCACGCTATAGTAGCGAATCTGGTATCACCTGGCAACAGGCTGCTGATGTTGCCAAAGAATTCATTGACACCTATGGAACAAACTTTGCATTGTTTAATGCTAAAGATGCTACTGGTGCCACTTTAGGAATAGAGAACTATACCAATGCACTGTTGAGAACCGCCTATCAAGGTAGCAACAAGGAAGTTATCTTCTACCGAAATGATGACAAGCAGAATTGGGGCAATATAAAAAATGACACACCGGTAGGTGAGGGAGGCAACGGTGGCCTTTGTCCGTCACAGAATCTGGTGGATATGTATGACATGGCGGACGGCTCTTCTCCCTTTAGCGAGTATGATGCTACCGGCGCCCCGGTATATACCGGCAATTCAATGATTCCCGCCATCAATCCTGCAAGCGGCTATAATGATGCCCAACCGTGGAGTAATCGCGATCCGCGTCTGGCTGCCACAGTTCTCTATCAAGGAGCTGAATGGGGTAACGGAAGCATTGACGTAAGATTTGGAATGCGTGACAACCCAAGAGGTAATGCAAACTCTACTCCTACAGGATACTATGTACGCAAGTATATTCCCGAATCAATTCTTAGCGTTGAACATTCCGGAACAGCCTATCGCCTGTGGACTATCATTCGCTATGCTGAAATCATGATGAACTATGCAGAAGCTATGAATGAAGTGAACGGCCCTTGCAGTGAAGTGTATTCCATGCTCGACCAAATACGCCAACGCGCAGGCATTTCGGGTAGTGTGACCGACCGCACCGACTTGAGTACTAAAGACAAGATGCGCAACTTCATCCATAAAGAACGCACCATCGAATTTGCATTCGAAGAGCATCGCGCATGGGATGTTCGGCGCTGGAATGTAGCAACTGAAGCATTATCACGTGACATCTACGGAGTGAATGTGACTGAAAATGGAACCATCACACGTAAAGTAGCCCAAAAACGCGTATTCGAAGATAAAATGTATCTCTATCCGATACCTGAGGGAGAATACTGGAAGACGAACATTGAAAATAATCCAGGCTGGTAATCTTAAATCGAATATATTATGCATAACAATATGAATCATATAATGAACAAACTGGCAGGAATCAGCAAATTCCTGTTGTGGGGAGTCCTGATTATCCTATCCGGTACAGTCCGGGCGCAGGACGAACAGACATTAAAAGGGCGTATCTTAGATACTGACGGTACCCCAATTCCGGGAGCTATTGTGAACGTTACCGAGCAGAGCCGCATAGCTCTGTCTGATGATAACGGTTTCTTCAGTTTGAAGAATGTAAAAGCAGGCGATGAACTCTGCGTAAGTAGCATAGGCTACAAAAATACTACGGCTACAGCCGAATTTAATGATAACTTCAAAATTGTGATGGAACCTGACGTAGACGAATATCTACACACAATGCCAATAGCTTTCACACGCAAACCAAAGAAGTTTATGACTGAATCCACCTCGGCAGTAGCTGGTGAAAAGTTACAAAAGTATCCCATTACGGTGCTCCAGAATGCATTTTCTTCTACTGTTACCGGTATGGAAACTTATGAGTGGTCCAGCGAACCGGGATGGACGGAAACAGCCATGTATATCCGCGGTATACGTACCATGAACTCCGGTGCCCGCAATCCGCTAATAATTGTAGACAATGTAGAACGCGACCTTTCATTTCTCGACGCTTTCCCCATTGAGAATATTACTATTCTGAAAGATGCAGCCGCAACAGCCATCTATGGTATGCGCGGTGCCAACGGTGCCATTCTGGTAACCACGAAACGCGGTGAAACAGGAAAGACGAAGATAGACTTCACGCAAGAAGTAGGTTTCCAGATGTTGAGCAACAAAATGGAAAATCAGAATGCATATAACAAAGCACTGACAACCAACCGGGTACTCTATCTGGACGGAAGCGATCCACAATACTCGGATGAACAAATTGAAATGTATCGTCGTGTCACTGCCGGTGAAGAACTGGAAGGTATAGACCGATACCGGTATTTCAATACGAACTGGTTTGATGAGTTGTATCGCGACATGGCTCCTACCTACAAAACAAATATGCAGATCAGTGGCGGAAGCAGCCGTGCACGTTACTATGTATCATTCTCATATCTCCGCCAGGAAGGTATGTGGAATTCCAAATGGACGGAATATAATGACAAATTCAGCACCCAGCACGTTTTGAACCGCTATAACCTGCGCTCCAATCTGGACATCGACGTAAACAAATATCTGAATGTATCATTGGATTTGGGTGGACGTATCGATAATATCTCTCAGCCTCGTACCGGTGTATTCTCATTGGTAACATTCGGTGCAGTAGAAGCCGACCCGATGGCTCCTGTTTACACCCCCAACGGAGAATTGTACTCCAAGAGCACAGCTCAGAATCCTGCACGTTTGTTAGGTTCATCCGGACAGGACAAAAACCGTCGTCGTAACTTGTATTCTACCGTTAATGTGACGGGCGACCTGTCCGAACTGGTGAAAGGACTGAAAGCAAACGTAACAGTTAGTTTTGATGCCTTTGATGTATTTCAATCGACTCAAGATAACAGTGTGAACTCTTACGAGTACGATTACATGAATATGAACGTAAAAGATCCGTCACAGTTTGAATACAAACAAACTACCAAGTATTCTGCTTTGACCAATCCATCTGCCAATGAACGTGCCAACTACTACAATTTTAATTTCAATGCCGGTTTCAGCTATAACCGGTCATTTGGAAAACATGCTGTAGATGCCCGCGCCTGTCTCTTATACACATCTGACGC
>ENA-OYYS01000349-OYYS01000349.1-human-gut-metagenome-genome-assembly--contig:-NODE-349-length-15197-cov-4.723682_pt1 | contig 15197 bp, 12 predicted proteins | sample MGYA00243253_ERZ653457 | MGnify/ENA primary metagenome ERZ653457 (study PRJEB26926, sample SAMN06165090) | human gut metagenome | biome: ENVO:00009003; feature: ENVO:2100002; material: ENVO:00002003... | reverse complement strand
GACAGCCAGACGGAAGCACGAAACAGGAAATCAACGAAGATATGCGCCAGTCCATCACAAAGAAGCTGATAGAAGCCCTCCCGCAGTTCCCGCTTGAAGAAATGGAAAAGGGAAATGTCAGATAGGCAAAAAAAGAACAGGGCGCGGAAGCCAGTATATGACTTCCGCGCCCTGTCTTTTTATGGGTGCTGTTTTCGTGAATGTTACGCAGTAGAACGCCATTTTCGGGGGTAAAGGTATAAAGTATCGCCTATCCGATTTTCACGCCCGGAAAGCCCTGTAAATCAAGGGATTTTCCGCGCCTACTGCGTAACAGGGGCGCGTCTTTTCCTCATGCGCTCGGCGGCCTGTCTGCGGGTGATACGCTTCCGGCAGACGGGGCAGTATTTGACACTGTTAGAGGTTGACGCAAAGAACGCGCCGCACTCGGTACATTTCTTCTTATCCCCTGTCTGGTAAAGCTCCGCATAGAGCAGCCTGTCGGCGGGAAGCACCGCAACCCGGAACCACTTGCAGAGAAGCGAATAGGAAATGAGCTGCGGACAAACGCACTCGTCCCCGTCGTCCAGTAAGATACAGTTCCCGTTATCATAATTGCAGCACGTCCGGCGCACAAGGGCGTTGACTTTCCGGCTCTGGGGCGGCGTCAGCCGCTTAACCCCGTTCATACTTCATCAGCGGCGTAAATGGGAAGCCCCGCAAACTCCGCTTCGGTCATGGCTTCCACTTTGGAGAGGGTACGGGCAGCAAAGCCCCGCATTTCCCCGTCCATAAAGGGCAGCGCGGCGTTCATGGCGACGATAAGCCCCTGTCGGCTCCCGGTCTTGTAAATGCTCAAAAGGTTTGTTTCTTCAACAGTCAGTCTAATCATGCTCATACCTCCATATCGTGATTTTTTGTTTTTGCCGCCGCCTTTTTCGGGGCGGTCTTTGCCTTGTCTGCTTTAAGCTGCGCCCGGATAGAGGGGCGGGGCTTCCTTATCTCCCTGTCCCGGTTCTCCCCCTTGTCAATCAGCGCATACGTCCCATGTCTGCCCTCGATTTTGGAAAAGGAAAGGGTCTTGTAGGGCAGCATGGAGAAAAGGCGGTCAGTGTCCTTTGTGGCTGCAAGCTGCATGAACGCCGGGGAAAGCTCTACCATGAAATGGGTCTTGTTTGGGCTGTTCGGCGTGTCGTGCCGCTTCATTTCCCACACAATGCGCCGCGCTTCCGTTTCAATCAGCCCGTCCCGCAATGCGGCGATATGCGCCTTGAAATCCCCCGGCGGAAGCTGCTCCCGGCTGCGCCGTTCTTCCTGTAAGAGCGATTGCAGCGCGTCCGGGTCGTTGGGTACGGCTTCAAAGCGTTCAAACTTTCCAAGCTCATAATCGGGATTGCCGTTGAAAAACTGTCCGGCGGGTATCTCCCGTTCCCCATGCTCATAAATCAGCGTGTAGTTGTCGGCAGGGATTGATTTTTCGATTACTTCCCGGAAATGCTGCAAATAATCCAGTTCATAAAGATTGCCCTTGATTTTTTCCTGCTCTGTGCCTGTCAGTTCCACCGCATAGGCAAGGATAGTATCGCGGGTCTGTTCCCCATAAAACCGCCATGTATTATGCTGCCTTGTGTCCTTTAGAAAAACGTCCCGTTCCCGGAAGCAGCACGTCCCGGACGGGCGGGAAAACCACAAAAGCCGTTTGTCCTCCGGGATAAGGCTTACCGCCGCTTTCCGCAAAATCTGTTTGTCTATGTCAAAATCGCTCTGATAAAAAGCGGTGTTCTGTTTCATTATGGCTTCAAGGGAAGCAATAACGTCCACATTTTCAAATTTTTGTAACTTCATAGGTCAGCTCCTTTCCAAATCCTGTGTTTTCTGTCTTGCCTGTTTCTTCGGTGCCTGTTCTTTCGCTGCTTTAAGCTGCGCCCGGATAGAGGACTTTTTCTCCGGCTCTGCCTGTTTCTTTTCTGCTTTGAGGGCTTCGGCGTATTCTGCAAGGGAAATCTGTCCTCCGGCTTTTGCTTTTTCTTCCAGTTCCGTAGCGGTCGGGGTGTTGTTTATCTGCCCGTCAATCATGTTGTAATTCTGCTCGGTGGTCTGTTCGGCAGCTTTCAGATAATTTTCCGGCTGCAAAAACTCCGGCACGTCCTTATAACCGAAGCTGTCTACATAGTGGGCGGTGTCCTGTCCGTTCTGATGAAGTACCACCACGTCGGAAACGGAAAGGCTGTGTCCCTTAAAATCTTTCGGGTGGTCGATATTAAAGCGGGTGTAAATATCTTCAAGGGAAGTCCCCGGCGTAAGAGGTGCGGAATAGACAAGTGTATAGTTTTTCGCGTCTACCCGGTGTCCGGCGGCAATCAGACGGTCGTAAGGCTCAAAACGCAAGTCCCTTGTTTCGTCCTCGCCTTTTATCTGATAAATGGAAAAGGTGTCTTTATCCTGTGGGGCTTCCTGCTCCGGCTGCCCTTGTGCGAATTGTTCCTGTGCAGCTACCTTTTGCGCCCGGATATGCGCCCGCTGTAACTCGGTAGGCTTTTCCCCGGTAAGAGGTGCAATCGCCTTGACATAATCAGCCGCATAATAGGCGTTACTGGTAAGCTGCCGCTGCCATGCCCCGGCTTTTGGCGACCAACGGAAGCCGTTGCTTTTTAAGGCTTCCCGCGTAGCTTCGTCCGGCTTATCCTCAAAGAAGATTTGCAGTCGGTTCGCTTCGGTGTTTGCTTCCACCTTGCCGCCGTCGAATTCCCAACCCACAAAACCGATTTCTTTTTGCTGTGAAAGGGATTTGATACGGTCTTTCACGCGCCGGATTTCTGCGCTGTTGTTGGATAACGCCCAAGTCGCAAAGGGCTTGTCCCCCAAATGCCAACTGCTCGCCATGTCCGCTTTTAATTTTTCAAGCTGTTCCGGCAACAAATGCGGGCAGCCGTCAAGGGTCTTGTGCTTACGGTAATAGGCGTTTACGGCTTTCATGGTTTCCTGTGATTTTTCAAGGCTTTCCAGTTTCTTTTCTAACTTCTGTACTGCCTGCGGGTCGTCTGCACTGATACCGCCCATGCCGGTACTGCGGATTTTATCAAGAAGCCCTTGTATGTCCTGCCATTCCCGGTAATTGCTGTCGCGGGCTGCGTTCTGCTTTTCTTTCTTCCTTGTGGGGAAGTTAGAGCCGCCCGCAATGAGGATAGAGGGAACACGCGCGTCAATCTCATAGCCTTTGTTCATGTTCGCCGCCAGTTTCCGGGCGTAGGTGTCAAGCAGGCTGTCGATTTTCTCATGGTACATCGGGTCTACCCGCTGTTTCTGCCTTTCTGCAAGCTGTACGGCTTCATCTACATAGTGCCTGTATTCAGCCGTCGCGCTGCCTTGTTTATAATCGGAAAAACTGTTTGCGTCCTTTGCACGTTTGGCGGCAGCTTCGTTGATTGTGTAATAAGGTGCGGCGGGTGCAGCTTGTTCCGGCTGTGGTGCTTCGCTGCTTGCGCCTGTATCAGCTTCCGGCTCGGTCTGTGCTTCTTTTTCCTGTACCGGGGCTGTTTCTTCGGGAAGCTCCGGCGCGGCTGCTTCTGCTTCGGGCTGTATGGTAGCTTCCTGTGGGGTCTGTGCCTGTTCGGTGGTCTGTTCCTTATCCTGTGCCTTTTGGATTTCTGCAAAATGTCCGTCTATGGTATCAATCAGACTTGCGGCGGTGCTGCGGATTGTTTCAAGAGAGCCTTTCAGTTCTGCAAGTTCTTTTCCGCTGCTCCACCCGGCGATATATCCAAAGGAATAGTCCGACGTATCAAGCCCGTAGTGTTGGCAAACGGCATAGGCGACGCTTTCTGCCTGTACCTCGCGGGTGCGGCGGTCGGGACGTTCCGGCGCGTCTTTGTCTATGTCATGGAGTGTCGCATGGGCAATTTCATGGATAGCGGTCTTGATATTCTGCAATTCGTCCATGCCCTCGTTGATGAGAATACACTTTTCCTCATAATTGCAGCGTCCTTTTATACTGCCGCTTAGTGCTTCAAATCCCATAGCAAAGGGGGAAGTTTTTTCAAGGGCAGCGAAAAAATCCTGATACTGTTCCACGTCGCCCGTAAGCTCCTCTATCCCAAGGTCGGGCAACTCCTTACCCTCGGTCTGCGACACGTCAAAAACAGATACCACACGAAAGGCGGGGATTTGGATTTCCTTTTCCTCGGTAACGGCTTTCCCGTTCTTATCGAAAACAGGCTTTTGCGTGTCCGGGTCGATTTTTTCCACCTGTTTCTTAACGGTAAAGGGCGCGGGCGCAATTATCTTGATAGCTTTTTCCCCCGGCTTTACATGGCGGTCAAATTCCTTTTCCCATTGTTTATAGCCTTTTACAAGGTTGCCGCCCTGCATGGCGATAAGGATTGTATTGTTTAGGCTGTAATCATGGAATTTAGACATAGTACGCAGATAGTCGGCGTAACGGTCGCTTTCATAAATCCCCAAAATGCCCTGTTCCAGTCGGTCGGTAATCTCTTTCATTTTGTTGGCGGGCTTTTCGGAAGATAGGATAATCGGGAGAACCGGGGGCTGCTCTGTGGCAGTGGTCGGTATGGCTGCGGCAGCGTCAAGGTCTGCCTGTTCCTTTTCCTGTACTGGCGGCTGCGGCGTTACCCGGTATTCCTCCGGCACGTCGCGCCCGTCGTACCACTGTGTAAAGGTGTTGCGGTTATTGTAGATATAGCCCTGCTCGGTAAAGCTGCCCCCGTCATTGATAGCAGCGTCCCGCCCGTATTCCTCATACATGAAATATTTTTTTGCTTCTTCGGGCAGCTCCAACTCGTCCAGTTCTTCAATCAGATAATGCCCGTAATCTTCCTCACTCTGTACGGACGGGTAAAGCCAGTAACAATCAAGGTTTTGTGCAAGGTTGATAATATCCTGCAAGTCCCTTGTATGGTCGCCGTATGTGATAGCCGCAGCAAATTTTTCCCGGTCGTCGTCAAACTGCATTTTCAAAAGCTCGCCCAAATAGTTCAACTCGTCAAGGCTTTCAAGCTCTGTCAATTTCCCTGCCAGTCCCGCAATAGAGGACTGGTATTCTGTGATATGTAGCTCCCCGTAGTTTTTGCCGTCTATCCCGATACGGTCAAAGATTTCTTTCAAATGCTCGGCAGTCGTGGGGAATGATACCCATTCGCCCGCAGGTCTGCCCTCGGTGTACTTCCCAAGATTAGAAAGATACCCGCTTAAAATCGTTTCTTCCATGCGTTCACTCCTTTCGTTTTCAATCATGCGGTGCATAAGCTCGTAGTCCTCCATGCTCATGCTCCCGTCAAATAGATAGGGGTCGGGTTCTTCGCCGTCCCGGTAGGCTTTTTCAGAAAAAGGCAGCCCCGCAGCGTGGGCGGCATCTCTTGCTTCCTCGATAAGCTCCGGCGGCAGCCTGTCGTCGTGGGCTTCGATAAATTCCCCGATATTGCTATATCCGTTTTCGTAGTGGCGACGCACCCCGGCGGTTAGTTCGTCAAGGTTCCTATCCTCGCCAAGATAGCCGGAATAATAGCCGTTTACCACAACGGCGGCAGGGTCAGCCTGCTTGATTTCTTCCATGCGGCTTCTGTCCTCCGGGTAGAGGTAGTCGCCCATTTCAAGGTGGAAATATTCAGCGTTCCAAGAACGTCCCATTTTCCAAAACGCCACCCAAGCGATACCGTCCCGTAATTCTTCTTGATAGTCCTTTACGGTGTCCCGTAAACTTGCCATGTGTAACCTCCTTTCCAAACGGCAGCGCGGACGCTGTATGTTCCGGTTTCATCATTCAGTACCCCGCGCCCGCGTTTTTGCCAAAGAGTTTAGATATTTTTTCAAGATTTCAGAGGGTAAAACCCTCTACAAAACAGAGGGTTTGGGACACTTCCCAACAAGCAAAAATCCCCGCCGTTCTCGGTAGAGAAAGCAGGGATTTTACGGAAAAGGGTACTCTTTTCCTATGCTTGCTATTCAGTTATTTTTTCTTCGGAAGCTCCACCCGGTAGTTAACGTATTTCCCGCCCGTATCAGCTAATACGATAGTTCCGTCGTAGGTTTTGCCCGTCTTTGGGGAATAGAGCTTTTTCACATTTACTTTGCCGGATTTTAAGAGTGCAGCGGCAATCTTCGGGGTAAAGGCTACTTTGCGTTCCTCAAAGAAACGGTCATTTTTCCACATGGTAAAGATACATTCTTTGTTGCTGCAATAGTAATTCTTCTTGCCCTCATAAACGGGAGAACCGCAGCGGGGGCAGCTTCCCAATGCTTCCCGTTCCGGTTTGAACATCTGCGATTTATCATCAGAAAGAAACGGATAGGTCTTTACCAGTTCCCGCGCCATATCCTCAATACCCTCCATAAATACGGCGGGGTCTGCCTTGCCTTTGGCTATCTGCGTCAGATTGTTTTCCCATTCTGCGGTAAGCTGCGGGCTTGTCAGAGTGTCCGGCAGGACGCACACAAGGTTGATACCGTCCTTTGTGGGAAGTAGCTGCTTGCCTTTTCGCTCCACAAAGCCGCCCTTTACCAGTTTTTCAATGACGGCGGCGCGGGTGGCGGGAGTTCCAAGCCCTTTGCGTTCTGCGTCCGGGTCGGTGTCCTCGCTTCCGGCGTGCTCCATAGCAGAGAGCAGCGACGCTTCGTTGTGAGGTTTTGGCGGTGTTGTGTCATGTTCCGTTACCGTTGCCGCCGGATTTTCAAAGGTCTGTCCCTCGGTAAATGGCGGCAGGGTCTTTTCTGTGTCGCTGTCTGCGTCGTCCGTTTCGGGCTTGTTCTTTAAGGCTGCCCTGTATCTTCGGTCAATCTCTTTCCACCCGTCGGACAGCACCGTTTTTCCCCTTGCGATAAAAGACTGTCCGGCACATTCAAAAACTGCTGTAACCGCTTCAAAGGTATGCGGTGCAGCGGTCGCCATGAGCAGACGCGCCCCGGCAAGGGTAAGGATATTCCTTTCGCTTTCCGGCAGCGCGGCAAGGTCGGTCTTTGCAAGCTCCATAGTCGGGATAATGGCATGGTGGTCTGATACCTTTTTACTGTTCAGCACTTTTGCAAGCTCCGGCGCAAAGTCCATGCCCGCCATAAAAGAAAATTTCCCACAAAGCAGCTTGATAATGCCCGCCGCTGTGTCGCTCATGTCGTCGGTCAGAAATGCGCTGTCTGTTCTCGGATAAGTAAGAAGTCTTTTTTCATACAGAGATTGTGCAAGGTCAAGGGTCTGCTTTGCGGTATATCCGAACAGGCGGTTTGCTTCCCTCTGCAAAGAAGTAAGGTCAAAGAGCTTCGGCGGGGCTGCGGTCTTTTTCTCTTTCACAAGGGAAGTACAGACTGCTTTTGACGCTTCACAAGCAGCTTTCAGCCTGTCAGCTTCGGAACGGTCAGACAGTTTTTCGCTTGCAGCTTCCGCGCCGGATAAGACAAGGCGCACATGGTAGTATTTTTCTTTCTTAAATGTGGTAATCGCTGCGTCCCGGTCAACAAGCATTTTTAAGGTCGGGGTCTGTACGCGTCCCACGTTCAAGGTATGATTGTAAAGGACAGAGAAAAGGCGGGTGGCATTGATACCGATTAACCAGTCAGCCTTTGCCCTGCACAATGCGGAAGCAAAGAGCGCGTCGTATTCCTCGCCGTTCTTCAGACGGGAAAAGCCCTCTTTGATTGCGCTGTCCTCCATAGAAGAAATCCAAAGGCGGCGCATAGGTTTCTTGCAGCCCGCCATTTCATAGACAAAGCGGAAAATGAGTTCGCCCTCGCGCCCCGCGTCGCAGGCATTGACGACTTCGGAAACGTCTGCCCGGTGCATAAGCTCTTTTAGGGTTTTGAATTGCTTTTCCTTGTCAGAAGCAACGGTGTACTTCCATTCCTGCGGCAAAATCGGTAAGCTGTCATAGCTCCACTTTTTATACTGTTCCCCGTAGGCGGCAGCTTCCGCAAGCCCTACCAAATGTCCCACGCACCAAGAAACGATATAGCCGCTTCCTGTGAGAAATCCGTCTTTCTTTTCCTTTGCCCCAAGTACGGCAGCGATTGTCTGTGCCACACTGGGCTTTTCTGCGATAACTAAAATCAATGATAATTCCTCCTTTTATCGTTCGGTCTGTCGTTTGTTTTCCAGTTTTCTCATACAGTACCCCACACAAGGGGACTGCCCCTTGTAAGGGCAGCCCGCGCAGCGTGGGGAAGAAAGCTCCGGCGGGGATTTTTCCCGTTTGCCATAGTCCGGCTTCTGTATCATCATCTTTTCAAAGGGATTGTCGGTAAACAGGGTCATACTTCCTCGTCCTCCGTTTCTTCCTCTTTGGAAACTTCCCCGGTATCTGCTTCCGGCTCGTCCTCGTCGTAATCCTCAAAGTCAAAATCTTCAAAGTCGGTGCTTCCTTTCACGTTATGCTTCGGTTTTACAAACTTAAAGTAGTAGAACGCCGCGCCGCCACCAAGCAGCACAAAGAGGACTAAGGCAAGCACCGCGCCGGGATTGCCGTTTTTTTCTTTGGGTTCTTCCGGCTGCCCGGTGGGTGTTGGCGTGGGTTCCTTGCCTGTGCAGCCTGTCAGAGTAGTTGCACATACCGGGCAGGACGTATTTACCTTTCCGACTTCGCATTTTTCCGTACAGTTGCAGACTTCCGGCTTTTTCGTGGCTTCCCCGGTTTCGGTCAGTGCCATAAGGTCGGCTTCGTCCACTTGATTAAGGAAATGTACGGTCTGTTCCCCCTCGGCTGCCCGGTCAATGAGGATATAAAAGTAGTTGCCGCCTTTGGTGGTAACAGTGATAAGCTGCTTATTGCCGCCGAAATCGTCCACCAGTGTTGCGTTGCCCTTTGGGGTAAGGGGCGGCGTTTCCGGTTCTTCCACCACTACATTGCTGTCGTTGGTCGCGTCCTCTGTGGGTGGCTCTGCGGCTGTTCCCTGTGCATAGGCAGGGACAGAAAAACCGCCCATAAGGATAAGGGCGGCACAAAGGGCAGTCATGGTCTGTTTGAGTTTATTTTTCATCTGCATTGTCCTCCTGTTCTTCGTAGTCTGCCGCTTCGGTAGCGGGTGCGGCGTTCATGCCGGGAATACCGCCGCCGGACAGCATAGCGTTCAGTTCCTGCGGGGTCAGACGCATAGCTCGTACAAGCTGCACGATTTCAAGGTTTTCCGCTTCGGTTTTCTGCGCTTCCAGTCCTTTTAACTTGTTCTGATACTCTGTGATTTTCTCGCGGGTCTTTGCGATTTCCTTATTGATACGGTCGATTTTATTGTTTGCCATAGGTCATTTCTCCTTTCTTTTTTTGGGCTGCTTTACCAGTTCATCAGCCCGTAGCCTTTGATACATTGATAGTTAAGGTCATAGCTCTTTATCTTGCAAGCGTCGCCGGAATTGCCCTCAACGGTATAGACGCGGCTTCCGTCCCTGCCAAGCACAAGCCCCACATGGTCGGCAACGCCGTCTAAATCCCAGTCGAAAAAGATAGCGTCGCCCGGTGCGATATTCTCATAGCCGCGTGCGCCCCATTGTCCCCTTGACTGGAACCAAGGAACGCCCTGCCATTCGCAGCCCGCAAAGCGGGGTTCGCTTTTTCCGGCTTGATTGTAGCACCATGACACAAAGCAGGCGCACCATTCCACGCGGCTGTTAAAGCCGTACCAAGACCAGTAAGGGTAGCCGCCCACGTTTCCGACCTGCTGTTTTGCAAGCTCCATAAGCTCCGGGTTTCCGGGACGTGTGCCGTTTACAAACTCCACGCCGCTTAAATCCTCGGACGGGCTTCCGTCGGGAGAGCCGCCGCCAAAAATCAACGGTTTGTTGCCCTGTGTCTGTAAGTACACCTTGAACATTTCAAACTGCTGTGGGTTCAGCAGTTCTTCCGCAAGGGAAGCAATCGGCTTGTTTGTCAGTTTCACATTTAAGATACGGTATTCGTATTCTTCCTCGTTGCCCTCCTCGTCGGTGGTGGTGCGTATCTCGATTTCTTCCGTCAGCGTCAAGGTGTACTGTAAGCCGAACAGCCGTTTTAGCTCTGCCTGTGCGCTCTGCGGGGTGTAACTCTGCAAAAGGGCAGTCAAGTACGACGCTAATTCGTGGGGGTTATGCCCGATAGTATCAAGGTCATAGCGGTATTCATCATAGCCGCTGTGGGTGCTTTCGATATTGTCAATTTCCTGTTGCAGCTCATTTTCCATTGCAGCATAGCTCTGTTCCGTTGCCACAAGGTCGCTGTCCTCAGACGTGTAGGAAGTCCCTAACACGCTGTTCATGCTGCCGGAAAACATTGCACCGCAGGAGGAAAGCCCTACCGATACCATGATGAACAGAAGCAGCGCAGCGATAGCGATTATCACGCCTGCCGGGTGTCGCCCGGCAAAGGCAGCCGCTTTCTTTGCTGCTGTTTGGGACGCTCCGGCGGCAGCTTTGGCGGTGGCTGCGCCGCTTTTCTTTACGGTTTTTGCATACTGGCGTTTGATTTTCTGTTTCTGCATGAACCGGGAAAAGGGATTGCTTGTAAGCTGCGGGTTCTCCTGCAAGGCTTTGTGATACTGAAAATTGACGTTTGCCTTAAACGCTGCCTGTTCTGCCTTTGCCGCTTCCCGGTAGGGTTTCAGCTTATGGCTGCGGTAGCCCTGTTTTAATTTTCTTGTCCCGTACCTTGCGCCGCGCTCGGCAAGTTCCTCCGATTTGTGCGCGCCCTCCACACCGGAATTATCTTTCTCGACGCTATGGATTTTGTTGTGAACAAAAATACCCGCTTCCTGCGCGGGGTGGGATAACGGGTTACTGTGGGCTTTGCCGCCGGGTATCGGCTTTTCCTGTTCTTCAAAGCGTAAACGGGTCTTTGCCTTTCCGGTGGTTTCCTCAAAGGTGCGCTCTTTTACAAGTTTCTTCTGCTTCGGGAGAGCTGCCTTTGCTGCGTCCAGTTTGTCGGCTGCTTTTTCCGATTTTTTGATGTAGGGTTGCAGTTTTGGCGTTTCCCGTTCCTCGTCGGTAAACTGCAAGCGTGAAGTGGAAGTACGCAAAACAGCCGCTTCCTGTGCTTTCTTGACTGCCTTTTTGCTTGCCTTTCGGGTATGGGCTGCGTCAAGGTGTTCCATGACACGCTCTGCGGTAGCGGTGTCCGGCTGTGAAAAGTCGCTGTCTGCTTCCCGGCTGCTGATACGCTCGGCAGTCTGCTGTGTTTCATTGATTTCCACCGCACCGTCGCGGGTCATTTTCTGCGTGATTTTATCGCGTGGTTTTAACTGTTTCATAGGCTGCTCACTTCCTCCGGCTTCGTCGTCATAATGCGGTAAAGCTCGGTATCTTTCGGGAAATGGTCTACAAAGGGAAGCACCACATTCCCATAAAAGATAAGTCCCTCGCCTGCTTCGGTGTGGGTTACATACTTCATCTGCTGTGGGCTGATATTTAACTGCTTTGCAAGGATAGCCCGGTCGCCCTGTGCCTGATTGAGCATGAGGACAAAATCAGAGTTTTCAAAGATATTTTCCACCTCGCGGGAAGCAAGCAAGTCCTTAATGTTCTGCGTGATAGCTGTGGGTATGCCTCCCCATTTTCTAAAACGCTTCCAAATCTCCACACTGTAAGCGGCGGTCTGTTCCTCTTTTAAGAGCAAGTGAAATTCGTCCATATAGTAGCGGGTAGATTTCTTTTCTGCCCGGTTAATGGTAACGCGGTTCCATATCTGGTCTTGCACAATGAGCATACCTAACTTTTTGAGCTGCTTCCCAAGCTGCTTAATGTCAAAGCAGACAAGGCGGTTAGAAAGCTCCACATTCGTTCTGTGGTTGAATACGTTAAGACTGCCGGAAACATACAGCTCCAATGCCGCTGCAATGCGGGCAGCTTCCGGCTCCGGCTGTTTTAACAGCTCGTCGTAAAGGTCGCCCAAGATAGGCATTTTTGCCGGGTCGGGGTCAGCAAGGTAGTCCCGGTACACATTCCTTACGGCGCGGTCAATGACGGTCTTATCAACGGGCTGCAAGCCCTCCTTGCCGCCAATGACAAGCTCGCAGAGAGACAGGATAAAATCACTTTTCAGTGCAAGGGGGCTGTCGTCCTCGCTGTAATTAAGGTTCATATCCATAGGGTTCACATACTGGGGCTTGCCGTCCATGCCTTTCCCGGTCGGGGATAAGCGTATCACTTGCCCGCCAAGCCGCTTGACAAGGGCAAAATACTCGGCTTCCGGGTCGCAGATAAAAATATCATCGTCAGTAATGAGAAAGGCGTTTGTGATTTCCCGCTTTGCCGCAAAGGATTTTCCGCTGCCCGGTGTTCCCAAGATAAGCCCATTCGGGTTTTTAAGCTGCTTGCGGTCGCAGAGTATCATGTTGTTGCTTAAAGCGTTCAGCCCATAATACAGGGCAGACCCGGTCTGAAATAGCTCCTGCGTGATGAACGGGATAAAAATAGCGGTGCTTGATGTGGTAAGTCCCCGTTGTATCGGGATAAGGTTCTCCCCCAAAGGGATAGAGGACATCAGCCCCGCTTCCTGCTGATAGTCAAGACGGGTCAGGGCGCAGTTGTATTTCTGTGCAATGCCCGCCGCCGCGAAAATGTCATTTTCCAGTTTCCGCTTCGTGTCTGCCATGTTGACGACAAGGAACGTGAGTAAGAACATTCGCTCGTTGCGGCTCTGTAAATCCTGCAACAGGTTCTTTGCTTCATTTCCAAAGGTGGCAAGGTCGGACGGAATTATATCCATATCGTAACCGCTTCTAACCGCTTTTTTCTGTTCCTCAATCTTCATCTTGTCAAGGTCAGTGATTTTGCGCTTAATGGTCTTGATTGCTTCCGACTGGTCGATACTTTTAATGTGGAGATTGACAATAACGCCTGTTTCCAAGTCCAACATATCCGCTAAGATACGGTCGTTTAACTCCGGGGCAAGGATTTCAAGGAACGATACCGCCCCCGTCTTTTTCCCCATAGCAAAGTAGCGTCCCTCCCCAAACTTGAAAGAGGACGGGGCGATAAAGTCCTTTGTGGTAAGCCCCGTCGGGGTCAGCCAGTCATAAGAGAATGAGAACGGCTCGCCTGTCGGGTGGAATACCCCATGCAGCACTTTCAGACGTTCATAGCCGGATAAGGGGTGCGCCGATACCCCAAGCACCTTGAAATTATTGAGTACGTCCGTTTCGATACGGGAAAGACGCGCCCTTGCTGCCGCCGGATTGTCTGCTTCAATGGAAAATGTGATGTACTTGTGCTTGACAAGCCCGTTGTTCCCTTTGGCAAGCTGCGATTTCAGCATATCGGAATACTCGGTGCGGATAGAGTTAAAATCGTCATTTTGCTGCGGGATATGGATTGCCCGCGCTGCCTGTTCCTGCTGTGAGCCTTGATTGATGAAAGAAAGCTGCACATTCACGCTTGCGTCAAAGTAGTTGAGGAAATCGCACCAGTTTTCAAAAATGGCGGTCTTATCGTCTGCCTGTGCAAGCTGATAGTTAATGTCCTCAAAAGCAATGCTCTTTGAATATTTCCGCTGTGCCACTTTGCAGATACCGTCCGGGTACATGGCAAGGTAGGGAATGGTCTGCTGTGCGGTGTGGGCTTTGCCGTCCCCCTTTGCCTGCCGGATAACCGCCGCTATCTGTTTCTTTTCCGCGCGGGTCAGCTTACGCTTGTTTCCTGCGGTTTCCCGCGTCTTTTTTGTCTGTCCTTTTGACAATCGCTGATACCTCCTTTTCTAATGCCCGCTGTTTCTCTAAAAGTGCATATAGGTTTTCCGTCTGATACGGTCGCACTTTGGGGCGGGTAAATTTTGTCTGAATGATGTTCTTAATTACCACTTCAAGGGGCTGTCCATGCTTTTCATACATGGCAACCAAGAAGCAGGGAAGCATGACGACAATCATTGCCATTGCCGCAAGGCTCGTCCCTGCGCTGTCTTTGAGCAAAAAGAAAAGCGGCAGTCCCATAAGAAGTGCCACTGAAAAACAAAGGATTTGCCGCTTTGTCAGATTGAAAGCGACTTTTGTTTTGACTTTGGATAAGTCTTTGGGTACAGGTACATACGCCAAGAAAAAACCTCCTTTCTGCGGGACTTTCCCGCGTGTGCTGTGTTAATGTGCATTGAAAATGGATTTTGCCAGTGCGCCGGATTTGAACAGGGAGAAACAAAGGATAACGGTATAGGCTGCAAGGGAAAAAATCGCGCTGTGCAGATTGTCCGCTACCACCATTTCGCCTACTAAAACCGCGTAAATGCCGACGCATATCATAATGAGGAAGCCTTGAAAGCCCAGTGCAAACAGCCCCTTTAGGTAGTTGTTCCCAATCTGTCCCCATTCCCGGTTTGTCATGGTGGCAAAAGGGATAGGGGAAACGGAACAGTAGGCGTATATCTCAATCATTCTTCCGTAGAGGATAACGGTTATCAGTACGGACATGATTTTCATACAAAGGCTTACAAGGCTCGTTTCCATGACAAGTAACAGTAGTTCGGGGATTTCCATATCTTTTAGTCCCTCCTGCATGGCGGCAAGGGCTTCGGTTACGTCGATATTCGTATCGCCGCCGATAACCCCCGCCGCGCCGGACACAATATGCTGCGCCATATCAAACACCGCCATAGTAATATCAAAGGTGTGCGTTACCAAGAAAACGGCAACAAAGGCTTTGAAAAACCACTTAAAAAATAGGAATGTGTCAACGTCGTGCATATTGTTTTTTTCCGTTACCATGCTGATAAGCTCATAACAGAGGACATAGGTAATGACAAGCCCCGCAATGGGTACAATCACATTTTCCGACAGGTTTTGTATCATGTTGAAAATGTTTGCGTTCCACCCCTGCGGGGTCTTGCCTACCTCCGCTGCAATGGTGCCTACTTTTTCGTTTACGTCCCCGAACATAGTTGACAGATTACCGTTTATCGCTCCGATAAGGATTTCCTTTATCCATTCGTTAATCGCGTCAAGTATGCTCTGCATAGGCAGCTACCCGCGCTTAACCGAACAAGCCGGAAAGCAGAGGTACAAGGATAGTGCCGATAAGGGCAACGCCGCCGCCCGCCATGAGCTGCTTAATGCCCTGTGATTTTGCGCCCGGATTATCATTTCCGTAGCCCTCCAAGAGATTGATAACGCCCCAAATGCCAAGTCCTGCTCCAAGAGCGATAACCAAAGTCTGTAATACGCCGATTGCGCTGTTGAAAAATTCCATAAAACTCCTTTCTGCCGCAAATGCGGCTTGCCCGTAAAAGGGCATAAAAAACGGCGGTCAGTTTTCAAACTGCCGCGGTCATAAG
>ENA-OYYS01000320-OYYS01000320.1-human-gut-metagenome-genome-assembly--contig:-NODE-320-length-16709-cov-4.881230_pt1 | contig 16709 bp, 17 predicted proteins | sample MGYA00243253_ERZ653457 | MGnify/ENA primary metagenome ERZ653457 (study PRJEB26926, sample SAMN06165090) | human gut metagenome | biome: ENVO:00009003; feature: ENVO:2100002; material: ENVO:00002003... | reverse complement strand
ACGAGATGTAGAGAGGTCTCGTGGGCTCGGAGATGTGTATAAGAGACAGGCATCCCGAATACGAGCTTGTCGACATCTATGCCGACGAGGCTGTAATAATAGGACTAAAAACATTAAGGCTCAAAAAGTGCTGAAAATACGGCGTTTTTGAGCCTTATCACACAAATAAGCGCAAATAGTACATAGCGCGTCTGTTACCCAAAGTGGCGCTTGGGTCGGCAGGCGCGCTATTTTTATGCCCAGATGCGGGCGAAGGAGGTGTTATTGTGAAAGCATATGGGAAGTCGTGGGGCTACAACGTATATGACTGCCGGTACTGCCTGTACCGAAAAGGGAAAATACAGGGCTGCGTCTACCCGGACGGCTGCTGCTGTCCCGTCCCGCAGAAGCCCGCAAGACGGAACGGCATAGAACAAGTTTACGATGCAGCTGCGGACAACGCCGCTCCCGTTTCGGAGTGCGAGGGCTGTCCCTACGGAAGGGCTGCCCCCTGCATCGGATGGTGTACCAAAGCGGTCATGCGCGCCGCAGGGCTTCCAAAGGAGCGTGACAGAAGCCATGTATGACTATTTCTACGGCACGGAAGCGGAACAGTTCTCCTTCTACCGCATCCCCAAGGTGCTGTTCACGGAGGAACGGTTCAGAAGCGTTTCCGCAGAAGCCAAGGTGCTCTACGGTCTGCTCCTTGACCGCATGAGCCTGAGCTGCAAGAACGGCTGGCTGGATCAGGCGGGACGTGTGTATATCATCTTCACCATCGAGGAGGTCATGACCGCCCTGGGCTGCGCCGACCAGAAGGCCGGAAAGCTGCTGCATGAGCTTGAGAGCAAATGCCGCCTCATCGAGCGCAAGCGGCAGGGGCTGGGCAAGCCCAACCTCATCTACGTCAAGAACTTTGTGGATAAAGCTGCGGATAACCCTGTGGATAACGCATCGGGCAGCACCGCGCCCTCCTCGGAATCACGATTCCAGAACCGTGAAAATCACGATTCAGGAGCAGTGAAAATCACGGATAAAGAACCGTTAAAATCACGATCTAATAATACTGAGAATAATGATACTGATTTTAGTGATACGGATTCCTTTCCCTTCACTTCGTTCAGGAGGGATCACGGGCGGGAAGCGAAAGGAAACGAAACGGTTTTAAGAGAGCGGTACAGAGAGCTTATCGCGGAGAACATCGCCTACGACGCACTCCTGACAGACTATCCATACGAGCAGGACACGTTGGAAGAAATCCTGGAACTGCTGGTGGATGTGGTCTGTACGACGAAAAGCTCCGTCCGCATTTCCGGCGACGATAAGCCCGCCGAGGTGGTTAGGAGCCGGTTTTTGAAGCTGAACAGCGAGCACATCCGCTTTGTGATGGGCGGGCTGAAGGAAAACACCACCCGCATCCGCAATATGCGCCAGTATCTTTTAGCCACGCTGTATAACGCCCCTCTGACCATCGGGAACTACTACCGAAGCCTTGTCAGCCACGATATGTCGGAGGGATTCATCTGAGCCGCAGGTTATTGTCTGCGGCTTTGGCATTTTCAGGAGGTGACGCGACCGTGCCGAAACAGAAACCCAACGAACAGGTACAGCAGATACCGCTTTCAGAGATTCGTCCCTTCAAAAACCACCCCTTCAAGGTGGCAGACGACGAGCTCATGCAGCAGACCATCGACAGCATCATGCAGGTGGGCGTTCTCAACCCCGCCATCATCCGCCCCGCACCGGAGGGCGGATACGAGATGGTAGCCGGACACAGGCGGCTCCATGCCGCAGACCTTGCGGGGCTGAAAACCATACCGGCCATCGTCCGCAATCTTGACGACGACGAGGCGGTGATCCTCATGGTGGACAGCAACTTGCAGCGGGAAACCATCAGCCCCATGGAACGGGCGCAGGCGTACAAAATGAAGCTGGAAGCGTTGAAGCATCAGGGGAAAAAGCTGGAATTGCAAACTGATTCAACTTCTCCCCAAGTTGGGGAGAAGTCATCGTGGGCTGTCAGCATCGTAGCGAATGACGCTAACGCCAGCCGAAGTCAGGTACAAAGGTTTGTTCGTCTCAATGAGCTTGTTCCTGAGATTCAGGAAAAGGTGGACAGCAAGGAGATCGCGTTCAGCCCCGCCGTGGAGCTGTCGTATCTCACCCGTGACGAGCAGAAGCAGTTTCTGGACGCAATGGACTATTCCCAGAACACGCCCTCACTTTCCCAGGCACAGCGGCTCAAGAAGCTCAGCCGGGAGGGAAAATGCACGAAGGAGGCCATGCGCTCCATCATGTCCGAGGAAAAGAAGGAGGAACAGGAGCGCATCACGCTGAGCAGCGACACTCTCCGTAAATACTTTCCCCGAAGCTACACGCCCCTGCAAATGCAGCAGACCATCATCAAGCTGCTGGAGCAGTGGCAGAAAAAACAGCAGCGCCGGAACGAGCGCTGAGAAAGGCAGGTTTATCCATGAACGTAACCATCAACATCTACGGCGACGTACACATCCACTGCGACTGCTGCGACGGGTGCGGCGTGTATGACGACAATTTCGACGACGCCCTCGAAGCACCGCATGAGGCTGCACCGGATGCGGAGGACGTCGGCGAGCAGATCGGCCCGACCGCCGAAGAAGCGGAAGCGGCGGTAAAGGCAGTGGCGGAGCTGCTCTTTCCCTTTCTTCCGGCTGAAATTGACGAGGGAGGCGGTGCGCATGAAGGAATTTGACGTGACCATCACCGAAACGCTGAAGCTCACCGTGTCCGTGGAGGCTTCTTCCAAGGAGGAAGCCCAACAGATGGTAAGCGACCAGTGGCACGCCGGGGATCATATTCTGGATGCGGACAATTTCGTGGAGGTGGAGTTTGAGAGCAATGACGGCAAGGAAATCTCCGCCGAAAGAGCACCGGACGATACCCTCGAGGTGCTTATGGTGGAGCCGGGACAGTATCCGCGCGTGGAGCGCATCGGCTCCGACCTCGCCTCCTTGCAGAAGGCGGTGGACGGCTATATCGAAGCGATTTACCCATATGACGACCCCGTGGCGCTGATCTGCGGGGAGGAAGCCAAGCTGGAGGGCAAGCCCCTGAACCGCGCCCTGCGGGACGAGGACGGCGATATCTACGATATTGTGGCCGGCAAATTCTTCATCTGCGGTCTGGGGGATGAGAACTTTGCGTCTCTGCCGAAGGAGCTGCAACAGAAATACGAGGAAAAGTTCCGTCAGCCGGAAGCCTTTTTGAAGATGGGCAGCAAGATTATGGCGATCCCTACCGAGCCCGCCAAGGCAGCGGGCAAGGGCAAGACCGCTCCGGTGACAGAGCGCTGATACCATCAATCCCAATGCGAACGGAAGGAGGAATGACCCATGCAGGAAGAAATTGAAAACAGAACTGTCACTCTGATCATCTCTGCCGTCAAGCTGACCGCACGGGAGCTGAAGGCCGGGATGGATAAATATCTTTCCGAAAAGAAGAGCAAAGCCATGGAAAAGGCGCGTGCCGCGCCTGAAAAGCCCAGCGGCAAGCAGACGGTGAGGCAGCTCATAGGGCAGAATCAGGGCGTATCCAACATTGAGATCACCAACAGCAATATCAAAGGCTTTGAGCGCATAGCCCGGAAATACGGCGTGGATTTTGCCGTTAAGAAAGACCGCAGCGTTTCACCGCCGAAATACTTTGTGTTCTTTAAGGCGAGGGACGCGGATGCACTGACGGCGGCGTTCAAGGAATACACGGCATATGAGCTTAAACGCGCCGCCAAAGCGCAGAACCGTCCCTCCGTGCTGGCGCATCTGCAAGCACTCAAGGCGAAGGTTCAGGCCATTACGCCGGGTAAATCCCGAAACCAGAACAGGGGCATCACGATATGAAGAAACCTCTGAATATCAAGAAGTTCCTGCTGCCCAATATCCCGTATGTCTTTATCGCCCTCTTTTCCACCAAGCTGGGGCAGGCGTGGAGGCTTGCCCCCGGCATGGATTTCTCGGGGAAGGCGCTGCACCTCATGGAGGGATTCGCCGCCGCGTTCCAATCGGCGCTGCCCAGCTTCCACCCCATCGACCTGTGCGTGGGCGTTGCGGCCGCCCTGCTCATTCGGCTTATCGTGTACGTCAAGGGCAAAAACGTCAAGAAATTCCGCAAAAATCTGGAATACGGCTCTGCCCGTTGGGGCAAGCCCGAGGATATCGCCCCTTACGTCGATCCGAAGTTTGAGAACAACGTCATTCTCACCCAGACCGAGCGGCTCATGATGTCCAACCGTCCCAAAGACCCCAAGACGGCGCGGAACAAAAACGTGCTGGTGGTGGGCGGCTCCGGCAGCGGCAAGACGCGGTTTTTCATTAAGCCAAATCTCATGCAATTACACAGTTCATACGTTGTCACCGACCCGAAGGGCAGCATCGCCGTGGAGTGCGGAAAGCTCATGCTCCGCAATGGCTATAAGGTGAAGATATTCAATTCCATCAACTTCAAGAAGTCCCACCACTACAACCCCTTTGCGTATATCCACAGTGAGAAGGATATTTTGAAGCTGGTCACGACCCTCATCGCCAACACCAAGGGGGACGGGAAATCCGGGGACGACTTCTGGCAGAAGGCCGAGACGCTGCTCTACACGGCGCTCATCGGCTATATCCACTACGAAGCCCCCGAGGAGGAACAGAACTTCGCCACGCTCATCGAGTTCATCAACGCCATGGAGGTGCGCGAGGACGATGAGACCTTTGAGAACAACGTGGATCTGGCCTTTAAGGAGCTGGAAAGCCGGGAGCCGAATCACTTCGCCGTGCGGCAATATAAAAAATACAAATTAGCGGCGGGCAAAACAGCTAAGTCGATCAATATTTCCTGCGGCGCACGCCTTGCGCCCTTCGATATTCAGGAGCTGCGGGAAATCACCATGTACGACGAGCTGGAGCTGGACACACTGGGCGACCGGAAAACGGCGCTGTTTCTCATCATGAGCGACACCGACAGCACCTTCAATTTCCTCATTTCCATGATTTACAGCCAGTTATTCAACCTGCTGTGCGAAAAGGCCGACGACGTGTACGGCGGAAGGCTCCCCATTCATGTGCGCTGCCTCATCGATGAGTGCGCCAACATCGGGCAGATACCGAATCTGGAGAAGCTCATGGCTACCATCCGCAGTCGCGAGATTTCCGCCTGTCTGGTGCTGCAAGCCCAAAGTCAGCTAAAGGCTTTGTACAAGGACAACGCCGACACCATCATCGGCAACTGCGACAGCTCCATCTTCTTGGGCGGCAAGGAGCCCGGTACGCTGAAGGAGCTGAATCAGGCGCTGGGGAAAGAGACCATCGACACCTTCAACACCGGAGAGAGCCGTGGACGGGAGGTGTCCCACAGCCTGAACTATCAGAAGCTGGGCAAAGACCTTGCCACGATAGACGAGCTGGCGGTGCTGGACGGCGGCAAGTGCATCTTGCAGCTTCGGGGCGTGCGCCCCTTCCTCTCGGATAAGTACGATATCACCAAGCACCCCAATTATAAGTATCTGTCGGACGCGAACCCAAGGAACGCCTTTGATATCGAGAAATACCTCTCCACAAGGCTGGTGCCGAAAGCGGATGAGGTATACGAGGTGTTCGACGCGGGCCGCGTCTGAGCGCACAAGCCCGCCGCCCTCATGCGGCGGCTTTTCATATAGATACAGATGATAAAAGACACTTCCTCGCTTGCAGGGTCGGAACGAATCCATGAACAAAATATTGAAAGGAGAAGCCGGAATCGGGGCTGCATCGCAGCTTTCGCTCCGGCTCCTGCTGTATCCGCGAGATTTCAACACAACCAACACCCAATGATTCCGGCAACACAAATATGGAATTTTTCAACTCTGCTGTCGGCGTTCTCCAAACTTTGGTTATTGCCCTTGGCGCAGGTCTCGGCATTTGGGGAGCCATTAACCTGCTGGAAGGCTACGGAAACGACAACCCCGGTGCAAAAAGTCAGGGCATGAAACAGCTCATGGCGGGCGGCGGCGTGGCGCTCATCGGCGTCATTCTCGTTCCCCTGCTCTCCGGCCTGTTCGGTTAATCGCCCGCACGAATCCTTCGCGGCGTCCGCCCCCCGGGGCGGGCGCTGCGGGAAAGGAGGGTAAAGCCCATTGGATTTGATATGGCAGAAATTCACCGAATGGCTGAAGGAGCTGCTGATCAGCGGCATCATGGACAACGTGAACGGACTGTTTGACAACGTGAACAGCCGCGTGGCGGGCATCGCCGGGCTGGTGGGCGCTACGCCCCAGGGCTGGAACAGCGGCGTCTACGGCATGATCCGAACGCTGTCGGACAATGTGATTTTGCCCATCGCGGGCGTTGTCCTGGCCTTTGTCATGACGCTGGAGCTGATTCAGCTCATTACGGAAAAGAACAATATGCACGACGTGGACACCTGGATGTTCTTCAAATGGATATTCAAGACCGCCTGCGCCGTGCTCATCGTCACCAACACATGGAACATCGTCATGGGCGTGTTCGAAGCGGCTCAGAGCGTCGTCAACAGCGCGTCGGGCATTATCATATCGGACACGTCCCTGACGTTCAACGAGCATATCGCGGGATTTGAAGCTGCGCTTGCGGAAATGGAGGTCTGGTCGCTGCTGGGGCTGTGGCTGGAGTCCGTGGTCGTGCATCTTTCCATGTGGGCGCTGACCATCTGCATTTTCATCATCTGCTACGGCAGAATGATCGAGATCTACTGCGTGACCTCCATCGCGCCCATCCCCATGGCGACCATGGCCAACCGGGAATGGGGGCAGATGGGCCAGAATTACCTCAGAAGCCTGCTGGCGCTGGGGTTTCAGGGCTTCCTCATCATCGTCTGCGTGGCGATCTATGCGGTGCTGATCCAGAACATCGTGGTGGAGAGCAGCGTCTCGGCGGCCATATGGACGTGCATGGGGTACACGGTGCTGCTGTGCTTCACGCTGTTTAAGACGAGCTCCCTTGCCAGGAGCCTGTTCCACGCTCACTGACGGAGGTGATGAAATTTGGCATACGTTCCCGTACCCAAGGACTTGAACGCGGTGAAAACCAAGGTCATGTTCAATTTAACAAAACGGCAGATTCTGTGCTTCGGCGGCGGCGCGCTCATCGGCGTACCGCTTTTCTTTCTGCTCAAGGGGCATATCGGCAGCAGCGCGGCGGCTCTTTGCATGATGCTGGTCATGCTGCCCTTCTTCCTGCTGGCCATGTACGAAAAGAACGGTCAGCCGCCGGAGAAGCTCATCCGCAACATCGTGCAGGTGTGCTTCCTGCGCCCCAAACAGCGCCCGTACAGGACGAACAATTTCTACGACCTGCTGAACCGGCAGGATATTTTGGATAAGGAGGTCTACGCGATTGTCCACAAACAAAACCCCCGCAAGAAAGCTCACACGAGCCGAGCGAAAGCAGATCGACGCGGCGATTGCAAGAGCCAAGCGTCAGGATAAGCGAAAGAAGTCCGCCCAGGACAGCATCCCCTTTCAGCGGATGTTTCCCGACGGCGTGTGCCGCGTGACGGACAATTACTACACGAAAACCGTGCAGTTTCAGGATATCAACTACCAGCTCAACCAGAACGAGGACAAGACCGCCATTTTCGACGGCTGGTGCGATTTCCTCAACTATTTCGATTCCTCCATCCGCTTCCAGCTCTCCTTCATCAACCTCTCCGCCACGCGGGACACCTACGCCCGGCGCATCGCCATCCCCTTGCAGGGCGACTGCTTCGACAAGCTCCGCACCGAATACACCGGGATGCTGCAAAGCCAGCTTGCCCGCGGCAACAACGGGCTTATTAAGACCAAGTACCTGACCTTCGGCGTGGAGGCGGACAGCCTGAAGGCGGCAAAGCCCCGATTGGAGCGCATCGAGACGGATATCCTCAACAACTTCCGCCGCCTGGGCGTGACGGCGGAGAGCCTGAACGGAATGGAGCGCCTGCGCCTGCTGCACGGGATGCTCCACATGGACGAGCCGCAGCCCTTCCGCTTTTCGTGGGACTGGCTGGCTCCCTCCGGGCTGTCGGTGAAGGACTTCATCGCGCCCAGCGCCTTTGAGTTCAAGACCGGCAGCAGCTTCGGCGTGGGCAGCAAGACCGGCTGCGTATCCTTCTTGCAGATTTTGGCGCCGGAGCTCAACGACCGGATGCTGGCGGATTTTCTGGATATGGAAAGCTCCCTCATCGTCAGTATGCACGTCCAGTCCGTGGATCAGGTGAAGGCCATCAAGACCATCAAGCGCAAGATCACCGATTTGCAGAAGATGACCATTGAGGAGCAGAAAAAGGCGGTGCGCTCCGGCTACGATATGGATATTATCCCCTCCGACCTTGCCACCTACGGCACGGAGGCGAAAAAGCTCTTGCAGGAGCTGCAAAGCCGCAACGAGCGTATGTTCCTTTTGACCTTCCTTGTGGTGAACGTGGCGGACAACAGGCAGCGTCTCGGCAACAACGTCTTTCAGGCGGGCTCCATCGCCCAGAAGTACAACTGCCAGCTCACGCGGCTGGACTTTCAGCAGGAGGAGGGCTTCATGTCCGCGCTGCCGCTGGGATATAACCAGATCGAGATCCAGCGGGGGCTGACCACCTCCAGCGTGGCGATTTTTGTGCCGTTTACCACCCAGGAGCTGTTTCAGGACGGCAAGGAAGCCCTGTACTGCGGGCTGAACGCCCTTTCCAACAACCTCATCATGGTAGACAGAAAGCTGCTGAAAAACCCCAACGGTCTGATCTTGGGCACGCCCGGAAGCGGCAAGTCCTTCTCCGCCAAGCGTGAGATCGCCAACGTGTTCCTCGTCACGAATGACGATATCATCATCTGCGACCCGGAGGCGGAGTACGGGCCGCTGGTGGAGCACCTGCACGGGCAGGTGGTGAAAATCTCGCCCACCTCCACCGACTACCTGAACCCCATGGATTTGAACCTGAATTACAGCGACGATGAAAACCCGCTGAGCCTGAAATCCGACTTCATCCTATCCCTGTGCGAGCTGATCGTGGGCGGCAAGGACGGCCTTATGCCGGTGGAAAAGACCATCATCGACCGCTGTGTGCGCTCTGTTTACCGGGAGTACCTGAGCGACCCCCGCCCGGAGAAGATGCCGATTTTGGAGGACTTGTACAACGAGCTTCGCAGGCAGGACGAGAAGGAGGCGCAGTATATCGCCACGGCGCTGGAAATCTACGTCACCGGCTCCCTCAACGTGTTCAACCACCGCAGCAACGTGAATATCGAAAACCGCGTGGTCAGCTTCGATATCAAGGAGCTGGGCAAGCAGCTCAAAAAGATCGGGATGCTGGTGGTGCAGGACGCGGTGTGGAACCGCGTCACAATTAACCGGGAACAGCGCAAGTCCACCCGCTACTATATCGACGAAATGCACCTTCTTCTGAAGGAGGAGCAGACCGCCGCCTACACCGTGGAAATCTGGAAGCGCTTCCGCAAGTGGGGCGGCGTTCCCACGGGCATCACCCAGAACGTCAAAGACCTGCTCTCCAGCCGCGAGGTGGAGAACATCTTTGAAAACTCCGACTATGTGTATATGCTCAACCAGGCTTCCGGCGACCGGCAGATTCTGGCGAAGCAGCTCAACATCTCGCCCCATCAGCTCTCGTATGTGACCCAATCCGCCGAGGGCGAGGGGCTTTTGTTCTACGGCAGCGTGATCCTGCCCTTCGTAGACCGCTTCCCCAAGGATACGGAACTGTACAAAATCATCACGACCAAGCTCTCGGAGCAGGTGCAGTCAGAATAGAGACGAGAAAGGATGTGCGAATATGAATAACCACCTGATGATCTTTGAAAACCCGGAGTTCGGTGAACTGCGCTCCCTGCACATGAACGGCGAACCGTGGTTCGTGGGCAGAGACGTTGCGATGGCGTTGGGCTATGGCAAGGGGAAGTCTCTGAATAATGCTGTTTCCAATCACGTTGACGATGAGGACAAAGGGGTCACTGAAATGATGACCCCCGGCGGAAAGCAGAATGTTATTATCATCAACGAATCCGGCCTTTACGCTCTTGTCCTCTCCAGCAAGCTGGAGCGCGCAAAGAAGTTCAAGCGCTGGGTGACGGCCGAGGTGCTGCCCTCCATCCGCAAGCACGGCGCGTATATGACGGATGCACTCCTTAGCCGGATGGATGAGCACCCCGAGCTGATCTCGGAGTATATCGGCAAGCTCCGTGCGGAAAACGCAAAGGCGAACGCCGCGCGGGAGGCGCTGAAAAAGGCGGAGGCCGAGAACGCGCGGCTGGCTCCGAAGGCCAGCTACTACGATTCCTTTGTGGGCGTTGAGAGCGTGACCTGTCTCCGCTATACCGCCAAGGAGCTGGGCGTTCCGCAGAAGAAATTTATCGGCTACCTGCTGGAAAAGGGGTATGTGTTCAGAGACCGTCACCGCAGCGACCGTGTATTTGTCAGAGCCGACAAGCGCAACGACCCGCTGTTTGTGACCAGGGATTTTTACCTTCCCAACGGCACAAAAAGCGAATACACCCTCGTCACGCCTGCCGGAAAGGCGCATTTTCTGAAAATCGCGGAGAAAATCCGCGTCTGGGAGCCCCGTGAGGTTGCAGAGGGCAAAGACGCCAGCGAACAGGCCGTCTTTGCCGCGTGCGTATGACGATCCAATCCCCACAGAATCGAGGTGATGAATATGGCAAAACGCTCGCCAAGGCTGATTTTCACCGAGGAAGAACGCGCCCTGCCGGAGCTGGAGCGCGTCGTCCGCAAGGCGGACAGGGCGGCGGTTAAGCTGGAAAAGGCCGAAGCGAAAATTCCCAAGAAAACCGTTAAGGTCAAAAAGCGCGTTGTGGACGCCGAAAGCGGCAAGGTCATAACGCGCCTTTTCTTTGAGGAGGCGGACAAAAAGCGTCCGCCCTCCAAGCTGGCGCACGCCGCAAGGAAAGCGCCGCTGGATACCGTCCGCAGCGCAGTCCACCGCAAGCTCCGGGAGGAGGGCGATGACAACCCCGGCACGGAGGCGGCGAACACCCTGACCGAGACGGCGGAGCGCACCCGGCGCATTGCGGAATCGGCGCACCGCTCCCATGCGGAAAAGCCCTACCGCAGGGCGGACAAGGTGGAAGCCGCCGCAGACAAAGCCAATCTCAAGGCGCTGAACAAACAGTACGAGCAGGAATACGGCAGGGCTTCCAACCCCTATTCCCGCTGGCGGCAGAAGCAGGCCATTAAAAAGGAATACGCCGCCGCAAAAGCGGGGAACGGCGCGAGGAATACCGTCAAAGCGTCCGAGACCACCGCAAAGGCGGCAAAGCGCGCCTCCGAGGGAAGCAAGGAACTCGGCAGCTTTTTTGTCCGGCACAAGAAGGGCTTCCTCATCGCGGGCGGCATCGCCGCCGCGATACTGCTGCTCATGACCTGCATTTCCTCCTGCTCCACGCTGTTTCAGGGAGGAATATCCGGTGTTGCATCCTCCACCTATCCGCTGGAGGATGCGGATATGCTGGCAGCGGAAGCCGCCTACTGCGCCATGGAGGACGAGCTGCGGGAATACCTGAACAGCTACGAAAGCACCCACGATTACGACGAGTACCACTTCGACTTGGACGAGATTGAGCACGACCCCTATGTGCTCATTTCCATGATTACCGCCCTCAAGGGCGGAGAATGGACGATTGACGAAATAGGCGGGATTCTGGAGACGCTGTTTGAAAAGCAGTATATCTTAACGGAAACCGTCGCCACGGAAACCAGATACCGCACCGAAACGCATATCGGCTATTACACCGACGAAAACGGCAATCTGCAAAGCTACGAGTACGAGGCGGAGGTTCCCTACACCTACTATATCTGCCATGTGGAGCTGGAAAACTTCAACCTCTCCCATGTGCCGGTGCATATCATGTCCCACGATCAGCTCTCCATGTACGCCGTGTATTTGAGCGTGCTGGGCAACCGCCCCGACCTGTTCCCCGGCTCCCCGTATGTGAACCGGTACTACTATACCAGGTATGAGAAGTACGAGATACCCCCGGAAGCGCTGGCGGACGAGCAGTTCGCCGCCATCATCAAGGAAGCGGAGAAGTATCTGGGCTACCCCTATATCTGGGGCGGCAGCTCGCCGGACACCTCCTTCGACTGCTCCGGCTTCGTTTCGTATGTCTACAACAACTGCGGCCTGCATTGGAGCTTCGGCAGGCTGGGCGCGGAGGGGCTGCGGGGTATGTGCACCTATGTTTCCCCGGAAAGCGCCCGTCCCGGCGACCTGATTTTTTTTGAAAAGACCTACGACACCGCAGGCGCGTCCCATGTGGGCATCTATGTGGGCAATAACAGGATGCTCCACTGCGGCGACCCCATTCACTACGCTTCCATCGACACGAGCTACTGGCGAAGCCATTTTCTCCAGTTTGGCAGATTACCTTAACAACAACCATATCAACGCAAAAAGGAGGATGTTATGAACCCGCGACTTGAAAAGCTGCGTCAGGAGCGCGAGAAGCTGGCGGAAAAGCTCACATCGCTGACCGCACGGCTCAAAGCCCTGGACGAGCAGATTCTGAAGCTGGAAAACACGGATATTGTGGGCATCGTCCGCGAGAACGGGCTGACCATCGAGCAGCTGGCGGCGCTGATGGCGATGCTGGAAAAGCGTCCCACGGCGGCGCTGCCCGACGAATACAGAAAAACGGAGGAATTTGTGGATGAAGAATAAATGGAGATTTTTTGCCGTGACACTGGCCGTCGTGCTCTGCATGACGGTCTTTTCCGTTACGGCCTATGCAGGCGGCGATATGGTCGATTCGACAATGGGCGACCCGACCATGGAAACCCCAACTGCAACTACACAGCCGGAGAATACGAATACCGGTGAGCAGACCCCAAACGGACAGACACTGACCGTGCTTGTGACCGAAAATGCGGATGGGAGCCATACCGTGACCATCGGGGATCGGAGCTGGACGCTTCCCGCCAAACGGGAGCAGTCCGGAAAGGTGGTCAACGTCCGCACCTATTTGAACCTGCGCACCGGCCCCGGCACGGATTACACCGTGATCGGGCGTCTGCTCAACGGCGCGGAGGTGAAGGTGCTGGAGGAAAGCAACGGCTGGTACAAGGTGGTCGTGCCGGAGCAGACGGGCTATGTATACGGCAAATACCTTGACGTCATGAACGCGCCGACAGAAAACAGCGGAAGCGATACGGATATGGCGGGACTGCCGGAGCTGCTGCTGCAATATTACGCCGCTGCCGGAGGTTCCGCGCCCCTGACCCCGGACGGCAACCTGACGCTCATGGATGACATCGGCTCCGCTTTCGGCGCAGGCAAGCAGTTCATCACCGTGACGACCAAGGGCGGCAATACCTTTTATCTCATCATCGACCGGGACGATAAGGGCAATGAGAACGTCCATTTCCTGAATCTTGTGGACGAGGCCGACCTGCTGGCGCTGACCAAGGACGGCGAGAGCATCGTCCCCGCCTGCTCCTGCACGGACAAATGCGCCGTGGGCAAAATCAACACGGGCTGCAAGGTGTGCAGAACCAATATGAGCGAGTGCGCGGGAAAGGAAGTGACGGAACCCACGCCACAGCCCGCCGAGCCTGCGGAGACCGCGCCCGAAAAGAGTACCAACGGCGCGGGGCTTGTTGTGGTCGTCCTCCTGCTCCTGCTGGGCGGCGGCGGTGCGCTGTACTGGTTCAAGCTCCGCAAGCCCAAGGCCGACACCCGCGGGGCGGACGATCTGGACGATTACGACTACGGCGAGGACGAGGAAGAAGAGGATTACGAGTTTGAAGCCGAGGACGAGACGGACGCCGGGGAGGATGAAGAAAAGTGACACAGACAGTCAGCACAGAATCGCCCATGGAGCTGTCTTCCCGCGAGCGGCTTATTCAGATCATGAAGCGCGAGCAGGCGCTTTTCATCCGGCAGACGCTCTCCCAAAAGCCCGGATACCGGGGCGGCAAGAAAGCCTTTGAATACTTCATCCGGCAAAAGATCGTAAAAGCCGTGGAAGCGGGCTGCGGGGACGCGGAGGCGCTGCTCCGCACCCCCAAGCCCGTCAAATCCATCTACTACGACTTCAAATACTATTTCGACGAATACAGCTACGCAAACTGCGACCTGTTTGTGGAGAAGGCCATCGAGGACTGTGGGAACAACACCCTGCGCAAGGAGTTCCTGCGGGCAAAGGGCTGGGACGCGCCGGATGATTTCGATATCAACGATGAGGAGGAATAAAGGAATATGAACGAATACCGATTGGTTGTGTGTGAAAAGCCCTCCGTGGCAAGGAGCATCGCCGCCGTTCTTGGCGCAGGCAGGCGCGAGGACGGTTTTCTTTCAGGCGGCGGCTACCTCATTTCCTGGTGCTTCGGGCATCTTGCGGAGCTTTCGGACGCGGACGCTTACGACGAGAAGTACGGCAAATGGCGAAGGGAGGACTTGCCCATTCTGCCGGAAAGCTGGCAGTACACCGTGGCGCGGGACAAGCAGAAGCAGATGAACACCCTGCGCACCCTCATGCACAGAGAGGACGTTTGCGAGGTCATCAACGCCTGCGACGCCGGGCGCGAGGGCGAGCTGATCTTCCGCACGGCGTATAATCTCAACAACTGCCGCAAGCGCGTAAAGCGGCTCTGGATCTCCTCCATGGAGGATGCGGCGATTCTCCATGGTTTTGACAATCTCCGCGACGGCGCGGAGTACGACAACCTCTACGCCTCCGCCCTCTGCCGCAGCAAGGCGGACTGGCTGGTGGGCATCAACGCCACCCGCCTGTTTTCCGTGATGTACCACCGCACCCTGAACGTGGGGCGCGTGGTATCGCCTACGCTTGCGCTGCTGGTGCAGCGGGAAGCGGAAATAAGCGCCTTTCAGCCGGAGAGCTTCTACACCGTCCATCTGGACTTTGACGGCTTCTCCGCCGCAGGCGAACGCATGAAGGAGCAGGCAGAGGCGGAGCGGCTTGCCGGGGACTGCAACAGCAAAGCCGCCGCTGTTACCTCCGTCGTGCAGACGGAAAAGACAGAGAAAGCCCCGGGGCTCTACGACCTGACTACGCTCCAGCGGGATGCGAACCGCTTGCTTGGGTACACGGCGCAGCAGACGCTGGATTACCTGCAAAGTCTCTATGAAAAGAAGCTCTGCACCTACCCCCGCACCGACAGCCGCTACCTCACCGACGATATGGAGAGCGGCGTAAACGCGCTGGTGCTGTGCTGCGCCGGTATCTGCGGCACGGAGCCGCCCGCAGCCGTCTGTTCAGGGCAGGTGTGCAGCAGCAAAAAGGTCAGCGACCACCACGCCGTCGTTCCCACGATGGCAGCGGGCGAAACGGATTTGGAAACCTTGCCCGCAGGCGAACGGGAAATCCTGCGCCTTGTTTCCCGTCAGGTGCTTATGGCGGTCAGCGCGCCCTTCGTCTATCTGGAGACCGAGGCAAGGCTGGACTGCGGCGGAAATGCCTTTGCCGCCAAGGGAAAAACAATCCTTCATATGGGTTGGAGGGCATACACGGAAAAGGGCAAGCAGGACAGCACCCTCCCGGAGCTTTCCGAGGGACAGTTGCTTTCCGTTTCCTCCTGCGCGGTCAAAGAGGGCAGAACGACCCCGCCAAAGCACTTCACTGAAGATACGCTGCTGTCGGCCATGGAGACGGCGGGCAAGGAGGATATGCCGGAGGATGCGGAGCGGCGCGGGCTGGGAACCCCCGCGACCCGGGCGGCGGTCATTGAAAAGCTGGTGGCCACGGGCTTTGCGGAGCGCAGAAAGGCGAAAAAGGCTGTTCGCCTCGTTCCCACCGAAGCGGGCGTATCCCTCATTACCGTGCTGCCCGAACAGCTCCAGTCCCCGCTTTTGACCGCCGAATGGGAGCACCGCCTCAAGGAGATCGAGTGCGGCGAGCTGGGCGCGGACGAGTTCCTTGCCGGCATCCGCGATATGGTCGCAGCGCTGGTTCGGGACGCTGCGCCTGTGGACGGCGCGGAGGTGCTGTTCCCCTCCGGCAGACCCGTTGTGGGCAAATGCCCCCGCTGCGGCGCAGAGGTCACGGAGAGCAAAAACGGCTATTTCTGCGAGAGACGGAGCTGCAAGTTCGGGCTGTGGCGGGACAACCGCTTCCTTGCCGCCAAGAAGATCAGCCTGACGAAGAAGATGGCTTCCTCGCTCCTGACGCAGGGACGCGCCTACGCCAGCGGCGTCTACTCCGAGAAAACCGGCAAGACCTACGACGCATTCATCGTGCTGGAGGACGACGGCGCGCGTTCCTCCTATAAGCTGGACTTCACCAAATGACCCTCGCAGGCTCCCGCACGGGCGTTTCATTCCCCTGCGGGAGCCGCTGTTTTTACCATGATCCAAAGGAGGTATGCACGAAATGGCTGAAAAACAGACCAACAAGGAACGGCTCAAGGATATCACCGACAGCATCGAGACGGGCATAAAGGAGCTGTTTGAGAGCGACAAATACAGGCAGTACCTTGCCACCATGAGCCGCTTTCACAAGTACAGCGTCAACAACACCATGCTCATCTATATGCAGCGCCCCGACGCCACCCATGTGGCGGGCTTCAACAAATGGCGCGATCAGTTCGGAAGAAGCGTCAAAAAGGGCGAAAAAGGCATTAAGATCATCGCCCCCACGCCCTTCAAGAAGAAAATCGAGCAGCAGAAATTAGACCCTGACACCAAGCTTCCCCTGCGGGACGAGAACGGCGATATTATCACGGAGGAAAAGACGGTGCAGATCC
>ENA-OYYS01000311-OYYS01000311.1-human-gut-metagenome-genome-assembly--contig:-NODE-311-length-17148-cov-4.587199_pt1 | contig 17148 bp, 15 predicted proteins | sample MGYA00243253_ERZ653457 | MGnify/ENA primary metagenome ERZ653457 (study PRJEB26926, sample SAMN06165090) | human gut metagenome | biome: ENVO:00009003; feature: ENVO:2100002; material: ENVO:00002003... | reverse complement strand
CGAGATGTAGAGAGGTCTCGTGGGCTCGGAGATGTGTATAAGAGACAGGTCTTTATTTTGCCCAATCTAGCTCAGTAAAGTCGCAATTCCGGGAAGCCAGAAGCGTTGCACCGTAGTAAATTGGGTAAGAAACACTGCAAACAGAGTGTTTCTTACCCAATTTCTTGTAAAGCCCTTACCTACCTGCTTCTATATTTAAAAATAGCTTATGGCTCCTGAAAAAGTCCAATCTCAGGCGGATAGTAACTAAAGATAAAAAACAGAATTGCAAGAATTACAAGGCAGGTAAGTAGCAGTCCCCTGCGGTTGGCAAGTTCGCGGTTATCTTTCAGAAACCATCCGGTAAGAAAGACACCCAGAACACTGATGTAGAAAATTGCAATATCAATCGCCATGACAGAGAAGCCCAGCACACCGGTGTATGTGTAGAAGAGAATTGGAATCAATGCCAACCCAACCAGCGTCCCAATGGAGAGTGCTACTGGAATCGGACTTTGTTCCGGCAGTTTGAAAAAAAGAAAAAGCACAAGAACCAGCATTGGAAAGAAAAGAAGCTTCATGTGCTCCCAGGTGGATTCATTCCATGGTGCAAAAAGCCGTACGATGGAATTGTTACCGGACCATTCATAGATGAAATGTAATAGGGATCCAATCACAGACACAAAGAGAAAACCCCAGATAAAAAGTTTTTTAGAATTCATAAAAATACCTCCTGAAACTATAGTATGATGCAAAACAGAAAATAATATGAAAAAAGAAATCTATAAACAGCTATCAGAAAATACCTCCAGTGTGGTATAATGTCCGTAAGCATTGAGCAGTGCCAAAAACAAGAAAAATCCAGATTGGCTGCTTGCAGACAAAACTGGATTTTCCTTGTTTTTGATAGGGCGAAAGCCCGAGAGTGGGAAGGTGCAATGCAGCTTCCCGCGTGCACTGCGGAGCTGGACCAAGATAGGGCGAAAGCAGAGAGCCGGAAAGTTGAAAAGAAAAAAAGAAAGCAGGTAATCACATGCGAGTAGGAATGGGATATGATGTTCATAAATTAGTAGAAGGAAGAAAATTAATCATAGGCGGAGTGGAGATACCGCACAGTCTTGGCTTGCTGGGGCATTCGGATGCAGATGTATTGTTACATGCCATCATGGATGCGTTGCTGGGGGCAGCGGCTTTAGGAGATATCGGAAAGCATTTTCCGGATACAGACCCGGCATATGAGGGGATTTCCAGTATAAAATTATTGGAAGAAGTGGGACAGCTTTTAGAGAAAGAGAATTATGTCATGATAATATCGATGCTACGATTATTGCCCAGAAGCCAAAGATGCGTCCACACATTGAGAAGATGGAAGAAAATATTGCACAGGCATTGAAGATAGACGTCAGTCAGGTAAATGTAAAGGCAACCACAGAGGAAGGGCTTGGCTTTACCGGAAGCGAAGATGGAATCAGCTCCCAGGCAATCTGTGTTATCTCAAGTATCTATGAAAACAGCATAGCAGTGGGAGGCAGTGAACGAAATTGTGCAGGCTGCCCGGGATGCGGAAAATAACTTTTCTATTGACAAAATGGCAATTCGTGCATAAACTAGTAGCGTAAAAAGAATTTAAAAATGATTCAGAAATGAATTGATAAATGCAGTGAACGGAAAGAGTAGTATACATGCGTGAATAAAAGAGAGAGACTGTCATCGGCTGAAAGCAGTCTTGATTCCAAAGTATATGAAGTGCATCCGGAAGCAGTCCCGGTGAAAGCAAGTATCCAGGAACGAATAGCACACGTTACGTGTATTGAGGGAAAGCAGCAATGCTTTACTTAGAGTGGAACCGCGGAATAACTTCGTCTCTATATTTATATAGAGACGATTTTTTACTTTATAGGAAATTGCTTTCCTGTAAAGTAAAAAATCGCTCCGCGAGAAAAATTGCAGGCTTGCATGCATAAAGGAAAGAATCTATACAGTGAACAGGAGGCTGTAATCATGGGTTTTATAAAAGAATTAAAAGAGGAATTTGAGATTATCAAGGAGCGTGATCCGGCATTAAAATCTCCAATGGAGGTTTTGCTTTATCCGTCATTTCGTGTTATGCTTAGTTATAGGCGTGCACATAAGCATTACCTGAAGGGACATTTCTTCCGGGCAAGATATATTTCACAGAAAGCAGCAAGAAAAACCGGAATTGAGATACATCCGGGCGCAGTAATTGGAAAAGGATTCTTTATCGACCATGGTACCGGCGTTATCATCGGAGAGACATCAATTATCGGAGATAATGTAACCTTATATCAGGGTGTAACCCTGGGCGGAACCGGTAAGGAAACCGGAAAGCGTCATCCGACCTTAGAGGATAATGTAATGGTAAGTGCCGGAGCAAAAATCATCGGTTCCTTTACGGTAGGCGAGAATTCGAAAATCGGTGCCGGAAGTGTGGTAATTGAAGAGGTGCCGCCAAATTGTACCGTAGTAGGAGTTCCGGGACGAATCGTAAAACGTAACAATGTAAAAATTCCACGCAGCGATATGGATCAGTGCAATCTGCCGGACCCGGTACAGGAAGACATCAATGTATTGCAGCGGGAAAATTCAGAATTATGCAACCGTATCATTGATATGGAAAAAGAGATAAAAGCATTAAAGCAGGAAGTAGAAAAGAATTAAATAAGTAATTCCAGGAACGATGGAGGATAACATGGAGAACAACGTAAAGATTTTTAATACCCTTACAAGAAAAGTAGAGACCTTTGTGCCAAACGAAGATGGAAAAGTGAAAATGTATACCTGCGGACCAACCGTATATCATTTTGCACATATCGGAAATCTGCGCAGCTATATTATGGAAGATGTATTAGAGAAAACACTTCGCTATGCAGGTTATGATGTAAAGCGTGTCATGAACATAACAGACGTAGGACATCTTTCCAGTGATGCAGATACCGGTGAGGATAAAATGTTAAAGGGCGCAAAGCGTGAGCACAAGACCGTTATGGAGATTGCAAAGTATTATACCGATGCATTCTTTTCCGATTGCTCCAAATTAAATATCAAACGTCCGGATGTGGTAGAGCCGGCAACCAATTGTATCCCGGAATTTATTCATATGATAGAGGTACTTTTAGAGAAAGGCTATGCATATATTGCCGGAGAAAATGTATATTTTGATACATCAAAATTAGATGATTATTATGTATTCTCCAGCCAGAGCGAAAAAGAGCTGATGGTAGGTGTCCGTGATGACGTATCTGAGGATGAAAATAAGCGCAACAAGAGTGATTTTGTATTGTGGTTTACCAAGTCCAAATTCGATAACCAGGAACTGAAATGGGATAGTCCATGGGGCGTTGGTTATCCGGGCTGGCATATCGAGTGCTCCTGCATCAGCATGAAGCATTTAGGCGAATATATGGATATTCACTGTGGTGGTGTGGATAATATTTTCCCACATCATACCAATGAGATTGCACAGAGTGAAGCATATCTTGGACACAAATGGTGTAATTACTGGTTCCATGTGCATCATCTGAATGATAAATCAGGAAAAATGAGTAAATCCAAGGGAGATTTCCTGACCGTTTCCTTATTGGAAGAAAAAGGTTATCTGCCGCTGGTATATCGTATGTTCTGTCTGCAGTCCCATTACAGAAAGCCATTGGAATTCTCTTATGAAGTAATGGATAATATGGAAAATTCCTATGTAAAGCTTCGTAAGACCATTGCAAAACTGGATGCGTCTACAGAAGTAGAGCAGGATAAATTTGATGCATACAAAGAGAAATTCCTGCAGGCATTAGAGGATGATTTAAATACTTCCATGGCACTGACTGTAGTATATGAAGTATTGAAAGCCGATATGACCGATGCAACCAAGCTTGCACTGGTAAAAGATTTTGATTATGTATTATCTCTTGATTTAGCAGCGGGAGAAGCAGCAAATCCTGCCGATGAAATCGATGCAGATTTAGAAGCATATGTATTAGAAAAAATCGAAGAGCGTAAGGCTGCAAAGAAGGAAAAAGATTTTGCCAAAGCAGACGCAATTCGTAATGAACTTTTGGAAAAAGGAATTGTCTTAGAGGATACCAGAGAGGGTGTAAAATGGAAAAAGGCATAGATTCCCATATCAAAGAATATTTTGACCTGCCAAAGGTGGATGTAGCAACCTACTCCCCTTTGGCACTTGCCTACATAGGAGATGGCATTTATGACCTTGTCATAAGAAGCATTGTAGTTGGAAAAGGCAATACCAAGGCATCCCGTCTGCATCAGACCACCAGCCATCTGGTGAAAGCACATGCGCAGGCAACGATGATGGAGACACTGACTCCGATGCTTACGGAAGACGAAACGGAAATTTACCGCAGAGGCAGAAATGCCAAGTCTCCGACCATGGCAAAAAACGCAACTATGTCAGATTATCGCCGTGCCACCGGCTTTGAAGCATTGATGGGCTATTTATATCTGACGGATCAGTTTGAGCGGATTTTGGAATTGTCGAAAGAAGCAATCAGACACTATAATGTGAAGACCGGAAAGAATGATCTGGCAGGAGGAAAGTAGAATGGAAGAAATGCAGATGGAAAACAAACAGGCGGAAAGCACGAAGATAGAAGGAAGAAATGCAGTTTTAGAAGCATTTCGTTCCGGAAAAACCATAGACAAGCTGTTTGTATTAGATGGCTGTAAAGACGGTCCCATTCAGACCATTTTAAGAGAAGCGAAAAAGCATGATACGCTGGTACAGTTTGTGGCAAAAGAGCGTTTAGAGCAGTTGTCAGAGACGAAGAAGCATCAGGGTGTCATTGCCATGGCAGCAGCATTTTCTTATGCAACGGTAGAAGATATTTTAGAAAATGCCAGAAAGAAAAATGAAGCACCATTTGTCATTTTGCTGGATAATATTGAAGATCCGCACAATTTGGGCGCAATTATCCGTACTGCCAATCTGGCAGGTGCCCATGGCGTCATTATTCCAAAGCGCCGTGCAGTGGGACTGACCGCTACCGTAGCAAAGGCTTCTGCAGGAGCCATTTATTATACACCGGTAGCAAAGGTAACCAATCTTACCAATACCATCCGGGAATTAAAGGAGCAGGGCATGTGGTTTGTCTGTGCAGATATGGGTGGCACAACCATGTATGATCTGGATTTAAAAGGTTCTATCGGACTGGTTATCGGAAATGAAGGAGAAGGTGTCAGCAAATTAGTAAAAGAAAACTGTGACTTTGTGGCATCGATTCCAATGAAGGGAGATATTGACTCCTTAAATGCATCGGTAGCAACAGGTGTTTTAGCTTATGAAATTGTAAGACAGAGATTAAGTTAACAGGAGAGAGAGATGCAATCTTATCAGAACATGAGTGATGAGGAATTAATTGCAGCACTTCGTAGTGGTGAAAAAGAAATTACAGATTATCTGATGGACAAATACAAGAGTCTGGTTAAGAAAAAAGCAAAAGCACTTTATCTCATTGGTGGTGAGACGGACGATTTGATTCAGGAGGGAATGATTGGTCTGTTTAAAGCTGTCCGGGATTATCAGCCGGATAAAGACAGCAGCTTTTTTCATTTCGCAGACCTTTGTATTGCAAGGCAGATGTATACAGCGGTGGAGGCTTCCAATCGGAAAAAGCATGCACCGCTCAATTCGTATGTACCACTTTATGCAGATAGTGAGGATTCGGAAGGCAGGAATCTGGCGGATGTGTTAGAGACTATAGATGAGGCGAATCCGGAGAATTTATTTATCAGTCAGGAAGACCGGGAAGATTTCAAGCGGAAAGTAAATGAAACTTTAAGCAAAATGGAACAGGAAGTGTTGTCGTATTATCTGCAGGGCTTTCGCTATGAGCAGATTGCAGAAGCTATGGGAAAAGAGCCGAAGGCTGTGGATAATGCGTTACAGCGTTTAAAGAAGAAGTTGAAAGGGAAGTAACAGCATGAAAAATATCATTCACATTTTTCGTAAGGACGTAAGAGGACTTTGCAGGAATTTTTTCGCACTGGTCATTGCAATCGGATTGTGTTTTATTCCATCTTTGTATGCATGGTTTAATATTTATTCCAACGAGGATCCTTATGCCAACACCGGAAATATCTATATTGCAGTGGCATCTGAAGATGAAGGAATGAAATTAGAGGATGGCACAACCGTCAACATGGGTGCTCAGGTGATTGAGCAGTTGAAGGAGAATAAGTCCATAGGCTGGCAGTTTGTAGACAGCTCTGATGAAGCAATCAACGGAGTAGAAAGTGGAAAATATTATGCGGCAGTAGTTATTGGTGACCGCTTTTCCGAGAGCATGTTCAGCATCTTTTCTAAAGGACTGGAGAATCCGACCATTACATATTATGAGAATGAGAAGAAAAATGCCATTGCAACGAAAATTACCGATACTGCAGTGAGCACATTAAAGTCCAGTATCAATGAGACATTTCTTGAGACAGCGGCAAGTGCCATGTTTGCCCAGATGGATAATCTTTCTGAGAAAATAAGTGAAGATGGTGGTGTGGATGGATTCCGCCAGAAATTAGAGCAGCTCAGCCAGAATTTAAAGGACTATGATGCCATGATAGACAGCTTCCTGTCCGGAAATGAAGAACTGAGTGCAGGGATTGATGAAGCCAATTCCAGTGTGTCAAAGGTGGAAGATAAAATTGATTCAGCTGTAAATTCCCTGAATGGAACAAAGACACAATTAGACAGTACGGATACTACACTTTCAGATTTTTCCAAGAATGTGGAGACAACCTTAACGGATATTGAGAATTCTTTGAATAAGATTTCAACGGATATTACCAATGCCGGACTGGGAGATTCTGCCAAGAAGACAACTGAAAGTATTGAGACAACAACGAATGATATCAAGACCTTAAATGACCAGTTGCAGTCGCTTTATGGAGCAATCAGTGGACTCAAGACGGATGAGAGCTTTACGGACGAGCAGAAAACGGATATGGATGATGTGATGTCACAGATTGATGCGTTGAAGCAGGATGCAGAAGAAATGCAGAAGCTTTTAGAGACACTGATGCCGGACAATGCATCAGATGCAGTAAAAGATGCGGTAGATACTGTGACAGGCGGAATGAATACAGCATTGTCTACCTGCAGCAAGACCATTGAAAATATGAAGAATGTATACACCAATAATCTGGTGCCTGGAGTATCCGGAATATTGGATACGGCATCCCAGATACTGGTCAATGTAACCAATCTTTTGAATAATCTGAATAATACATTAGGTGACATGGAAACCATTTTCGATGGAACCTTAGATATGGTAGATGCTACAGATGAAAGCTTTACACAGATTCAGACATTGCTGCAGACCTGTGATACAAAGATAGAAGAGGCAATCAGCAAGCTGGATGAAGCATCGGAAGATGAACAGATGCAGATTATCATGGAACTTTTGGGCGGCGATCCGGAATCCTATGGTAAATTCTTTGCACAGCCGGTAAAAGTGGAGACAAAGCAGGTTTATGAGATTAAAAATTATGGTTCTGCGGTTGCACCATTTTATACAACACTGGCACTCTGGGTAGGCGGTATTGTACTGGTTTCCCTGATTAAAGTAAAGGCATCCGAAAAGGATTTGACCAATCCGAAGCGTTATCAGCTTTTCCTGGGAAGATATTTAATCTTCTTTGTGATGGGACAGATACAGGCATTGATTATTGTACTGGGCAATATTTATCTGTTGCATTGCCAGGTGAAGAATCCGGTATTGTTCTGGTTTGCGGCGTCGCTGACGAGCTTTACCTTTATCCTTTTAATCTATGCGCTGACACTCTCCTTTGGAGATATCGGAAAAGCACTGGTGGTTGTAATGGTTGTTATCCAGATTGCAGGTTCCGGTGGAACATATCCGATTGAGATATTGCCGGAATTTTACCGGCGGGTATATATTTTCTTCCCATTTCCATATGCTATTAATGCCATGCGTGAAACCATTGGCGGCATGTATGGCGGAGCCTATGAGAAGAATCTGGCAGAGCTTCTGATTTTCGCAGCAGCGGCATTGTTAATCGGACTGCTGATTCGCGTACCATTTATGGGTATCAATCATTTCGTAGAAAAGCGAATGAAAGATACGAAGATGATGTAAGAGAGCAGGTGAAGAGCAGATGGAAAAGAAAGAAGATTATGAAAAGCTTTATGACATGCTTTTAGGCTATGAGCAGGAGATTCATAAGAAGAACCAGAAACGTATCCGCATCGGATTGCGGTGTCTTATCATTATTCCACTGATTTTCCTGGCATTGTTATTCTGGACAGAAAGCTCAAAAATTGTATTTTTGATTCTGTGGATTGTATCGCTGTTTATTCTGGCAGGATATTTAATCTTTGTAGAATATTCGGATTATAAATTACAGGAAAAATTAAATGAGATTTCCAACCGGGAGCAGCAGGAGAGAGATGCACTGATTGGCGATGGAATTGCCCAGGTAGAAGAACGGATTCGTACCGTACTTCAGACGGCAGAGCAGGAACTTTTAACGGATAGCACAAAGGAGTAGCAGAGGGATAACACATGAAAAATATTTTTAGAATCTTTTACCGGGATTTTAAGAGAGTCAGCACAAATGTGGTAGCAGTGGTTATTGTAATAGGTCTTTCCATTATTCCATCACTGTACGCATGGTTTAATATATTGTCCAACTGGGACCCGTATGGACCGGAATCTACATCAAATCTTAAGATAGCAGTATATTCCGCAGATGAGGGAATTGACATGGGAGGTCTGCCTTTAAATATCGGAGACAGCGTCATTGATGCCCTGAAAGCCAACCAGACTATGGGCTGGCAGTTTACTGATACCATGGATGAAGCAACCGACGGTGTATACAGCAGTGAATATTATGCGGCACTGATTATTCCCGAGGATTTCTCCAAGAAAATGATAAGCTTCCTTAACGGAGAAGTACAGAATCCGCAGATTATTTATTATGAAAATGAGAAGAAAAATGCCATTGCACCAAAGATTACATCCAAGGCAAAAACGGCAGTGCAGGAACAGGTAAATGCAACCTTTGTCAGCACTCTGGCAGAAGTCATGTTAAAGGTAAATGATGTCATGGTAGAAAATGGAATGGATTCCGGCTCTATGATAAATCTTTTTCTGACACAGCTTAATGATTTAAGCGGAGATTTGGACGGCTATATTGCATTGCTGAATTCTTTTGTCAGCATTACCAATTCGGCATCCAGCCTGATTGATACGACACAGGTTATGCTGCCGAATCTGAATACGATGGTAGATGATGGTTCGAATACGGTAAATACCATGCAGGGAGCATTGAATTCCGGCAGCCTTAATGCCAGTGCTTTGGCTGAGGTTATTTCAGCAAATCTTAATACAGCAGCCGACAGCCTTGACAACATCAATACGCTGATACAGAATGCCTTAGATCAGTTGGATAACTATGGTGATTTATCTTCCGGCGGACTGCAGAGCGCAATTAATATGATGCCGCTGATCCGTCAGTTATTTGAAAACAGTGTGGCAGACTGGAAGGATGATGAAAGTGTTTCCGGTCAGATTGCAGAAATCGAAGCACAGTTAGATAAAATTGAAGCAGATTTAAACAGTGTCCAGAATAATGTCACAGATTTAACTACTGCAAAGGATACTTTAAACACTGAAATATCTACCGAAATAACTTCCTGTAAGACCAAAATAAAAGCTTTAAAAGATACGTTTGACTATTCGGTAAAAGGTCAGCTGGAGACAACCATTCAGTCCATGCAGGGGTCACTGAATCAGACACAGGCAATTTTAAATGGTGTCGATGGAGATTTTGATGAAGTATCGGAAGTATTGGATGCTTATAGTGAAACCCTCGATAAGGGAAATGAAAGCTTAAGTGATTCATTGGCAGCAGCACAGGAAATGAAGACCGGACTTGACAGTGTGATTACAAGTCTCAGTGCTCTGGAAATCAGTGACCAGTATCAGGCTTTGATGAAAATCTTAGAGACCGACCCGACTTTGTTAGGAGATTTCTTATCTTCTCCGGTCAATATGGAGACGAAAGAGATTTATCCGATTTCCAATTATGGTTCGGCAATGTCACCGTTCTATACGGTACTGGCATTGTGGGTAGGTGCGTTGATTCTGGTGGCAATCATTCATGTAAAGGTACTTCCGGATGAGAAAATACCGAATGCAAAACCTTACCAGAAATTCTTTGGAAGATATATTACATTCTTCCTGATTGGACAGGTGCAGGCATTGATTACTGCACTGGGAGATTTGTTTTATATTAAGATACAATGCCATAACCCATTCTTATTCTGGCTTGCCTGCGCATGCTGCAGCTTTGTATTTACCTTATTTATGTACGCATTAACGGTAGCCTTTGAAAATGTCGGAGAGGCTTTGGCGGTAGTCATTATGGTTATCCAGGTAGCAGGAGCAGGCGGTTCCTTCCCAATTGAAGTACTGCCGGCAATCTATCAGCGGATTTACCGTTTCTTCCCATTCCCTTATGGAATGGATGCACTCCGGGAGACCATCGGTGGTATGTATGGGATGACTTATTGGAAATGCCTCGGCATCTTGGGCATCTATATTATAATCTCACTTCTGATTGGACTTGTAATTGCAATTCCGTTCCGGAAGTTAAATATGAAGATTGAGCATAGCAAAGAAAAATCTGACATTATGCTGTAGAAAAGTATTGACAATCATAGCTCTCTATAGTATAGTATTACAAGTCGGGATTAGTTCCGACAGAATTGCTGGCATGGCTCAGTCGGTAGAGCGTCGCATTGGTAGTGCGGAGGTCACGGGTCCGATTCCCGTTGCCAGCTTAACTGGAAAAAAGGCTGTAATCCTTGATTTTTCAAGGGTTACAGCCTTTTTGGTGATTATGCAAATCGCATAAAACATATTAACATCCGAGTCTGAATAATTTGCAGATTGTGTTAAATAACTCGGAACAGCTATTGAAATTAAAACACATAGTTTCGTCCTCCTTATTTTCTTTGAAATCATGTCTTAGCTAAGTACAAATGAATTGTAACAAGTCTGTAACATTTTCACAATAGGAGTACATTGGAAACATGGGAAATATCTGGCTCTAGGATAAGCCGGGATGAGTTGGCTCTTTCTCAAGCTTTGCAAACCAGCTATTAACGGCCTTGCTTACCTCGTCACGTTTACGAAAAGGAATCTGCACAATGGAGTGGTCTTCCATAATAAGGTCGTGCTGCAGAATTCCGGTGACATGATTTAAGTTTACCAGATAGCTGCGGCCAACCGGAAGAAAACAGGCAACAGAGGCAAAGTCCTCGGTAAGCTGCGTTAAGTTCCCGGAAATCGTAAAAGTCTCTGATATAGCGTGCAGCAGGATATTGTGCTGTCCGGTTTCGAAAAAGAGAATATCTGAGTAAGGAAGAGAATATTCCTTCCTACGGACAGAAAAGGTAAATACTTCATTGGATTCCTCTAAAAGCGTATCACAGCGGCTCATGGCATTGAGAAAATCTGCGTGTGAGTAAGGCTTTTGCAGATAGTAAAGAGCATTTACCTCATAGCTTGCCATGGCATGTTCCGTAGAAGAAGTGGTGAAAATAATGCCACCCGCATAGCCCAGTGAACGAAGGATACGTGCTGTTTCCACACCGTCCTTGTTATTCATATAGATATCTAAAAACAGCAGAGCCGGATAACGCTTTTCTTCCTTATAATACTGAATCATCTCTTCGCCCGAAGAAAAAAGTAGAATCTCCATATTACAATGATGTTTCGTGGCATATGTATTCAGATGATGTTTTAACCGTAAGGCATCGCTTTCAGAATCTTCGCATAAGTAAATCAGCATAATTATTCTCCTGTATATAAAAAGTAAAAAACACCGGATACGAGACAAGTATAACATATTGAAAGAAAATAAGAATCATTTTTTATCGACAATCAGGAAGATAAAATCACAATTTGGAAGAATTGGTTGCAAAATTTTAAGCGTTTTCTTAAAATAGAAACTGTGTGAACAAAAGAAATAGAATAAAAAAGGAGAGGAAATATGGGAAGAAACCGAAAAAAACGATGTCTGGCATTTTTGATGGCATTGACTATGATGACAGGCTTATTTATGGGAGATGCTGCCGGACTATTGGTAAAGGCGGAGGATACGCCGGCATCCGTTCAAATAGGAAGTACAACATTAGAGACGGGCTGGTATGTGAAGGCGGTGGATTCTCCTTCTATACCGGGACCAGCTGCAAGGTATCGTGGTGTCGATAAAGTAGAGGAAGAACCGGAAAGTGGTGGTTATATTTACTTTGATAAAGATACGGCAACCATGACCATATACAATGATATGGAGATTGCAACTGCCGGACCAGTTCCGGTGACAGTAACAGGCGGAAACTTAACAATTTCCGGAGCAGGAAATTTTACTGTAGAAGGAACTTCAACTTCTCCTGCATTTCTGTTAGCCGGAACCGGTGCTGCCGTTGTCACAAAGGATTTTACCGGAAATTTCAAGGTAACAAGTAATAGTAATGTAATAAACGGTGGCAGCAGATTTGAGATAGATACAACCGGTGATATTACACTGGAAACTGCATCAACGTCTTCAGAGCCAATTGCTATGGTCAGTGGAGTGGTTGACTTAAGTGGAAAGAAAGTTACGATAACCGCACCATGTGGTATGATTGCCAGTGGAGTATCCACACTGAACCTGACACAGACAGAAGGAGACCTTGCATTAAGTTCTGCATCTGATTATTATCCAATTTTCAATGCAGAAAATGTTACCCTGAAAAATACCGGTGGAAAAGTAAAACTGGAAAATACCAGCACAGGGGAGTTGACTGACAGTAATCTTACGATTGAAGCTGCAGGAGATATTTCTTTAAAATCAGCGAAGGGAATAACAAGCAAGAGTAATCCACAGGTGAGCTTAACTTCAACCAATGGGGATGTTACAATTGAACAGACCGCAACCCCTGTCATGGCAAACGGTAAGCTGACGATTCAGGCATTGGCAGGAGCAATAAGCATTTCAACCAATGCGACTGTACCGATGTTTCAGGCAGAACTTGATATAAAGGCAAAGAATGATGTGACACTGAAACAGAATGGAACAACAGATTCATCACTTACCTGGGGCGGAGCCGGTGGAAGTATTGAGAGTACCGATGGGAATATTACAATAGAACAGGAAAGCAGCACATATGTGATTTCAACTTTGAATGCAGTCAGCCTGAATGCAGGTGGAACGGTTACGGTAAAGAGAAATACGGAAGGAACAGCATTAGCTTCCATGGTGAATGGGATTCCTGCAACAGGTGTAATCCAGCTTGCAGACGGCACAAAGAAAGGAGCCATCGTAGATGGAACCGTATATACTGCCAGCGGATGTACGCATCCAAAGCGTATCAATGGAAAATGTGTTGTATGTGATGACCAGGAGCCGGTGGCAGCTATTGTAGATGCCAACGGAAATGTAACAAATTATAACAGTCTGTCCAATGCATTCCACAATGCCAATGAATACAATACCGTAAAATTATTTGTTGATTATAAGAACAGCAGTGAATCAATTGATTTATCCTCTGTATATAAGGCTGTAAATCTTGATTTAAATGGAAAGAGTTTAACATTAGATGCATTCAATATCATGAATCACTTAAGCGTTTCCAATGGAAAGCTTAACCTGAGTACGCTCAATGATGCAAATACTAGTCTTTCTGATAAATGTACATTAGAAAATGTGGAAGCGGATATCCATGAGATAAGTTGGACTGCAAATGGTGGTCTGGAATTAAAGAGCAGTAGACTTCATGTAGGTTCACAGGCATCCCCTTGCTCATTCTTTGTAGAAATGATTACAATAGCACCGGATGACGATTCTGTAATTACAGTAGAAAACATGATAAGTGGTCTGGCAAACTATAAAAATGTACCAGCAATGGAACAGGCATTGGACAAATTAATTCCTTTCGGATATTCAGTTTTTGTTGATACTGATATTACAGTACTGGATGAATCCGGAAATCGTGCCAAAAATCTGGTGCTTCGTAATAAGAAGCTGGCAGAAGCGGACATTACTTTAAGCCCGGCTGCCTTTGTCTATGATGGTACAGGAAAAGAGCCGGCTGTAACCGTAACGTATGATGGAATGACATTAACTGAAGGAAGGGATTTTACGGTTACTTATGTTGATAATATTGAAGTGGGTGATACAGCTGCAGCAATTATCAGTGGTTCCCGCTTTTTAGACAGTGTAACAAAATACTTCAGCATTACCAAAGCACATCGTGGAGCACCAACAGGACTTACCGCAGTAGCAGAAACCCTTGATGGCAAAAATGATGGAAAGATTCGTGGTGTGAATGCGGAAATGGAATACAGTATTGATGGAACTACCTATACCGCAATTACAGAAAATGAATTGACCAGACTTGCCGACGGAACTTATCTGGTACGTTATCAGGAAACACGCAATTATTATGCATCTTCTGCAACACAGATTGTAGTAGAAAAAGGACTTCCTTCTTCCGACAGCTTAAACCCGTCAAACCCGGGCGGCGGAAATAATCCGGAAAATACACCAGGTGGAAGCACGCCAAATGAAAATAATAATGGAACGACATTAACCGCCGGAAGTAATGTTGTTACAACATTGCCGGGCGCATCTTCGCTACAGACACCGGTAGCAACAACGTCTGATAGCAGCACACAGGTTAAAACCGGAGACGACAATCAGATATTCCTATATCTTCTTGTACTGATTGCTGCGGCAGGAGTGGCTGCGGGAGCATATGGCAGATTAAATGCAGGACGCCGTATGAAATAAGTGAAAAGGGATATATCGGAAATAGAAAAGTCATGAAATGAAAAATAAAAATGCTGTACTTTCAGAAATGGGAGTGCAGCATTTTTCTGTTGCAAAGAACATAAGGACGCGGTAAAATGTAGCGTAGTCAAAGAAGAGGAGATAGAAGATGCTGACACAGTTTTCAAGAACCGAACTATTGCTTGGAAAAGAAGCAATGGAAAAATTAAAGAATGCAAAGGTTGCAGTATTTGGAATTGGCGGAGTAGGTGGATATGTCTGCGAAGCACTGGTAAGAAGCGGAGTTGGAGCTTTTGATCTGATTGATGATGACAAGGTATGCCTGACGAATCTCAACCGTCAGATTATTGCAACCAGAAAGACCGTTGGAAAATATAAAACAGACGTCATGAAAGACCGTATTTTAGAGATTAATCCGGATGCCAGGGTAGAAGTGCATAAATGCTTTTTCCTGCCGGAAAATGCGGATGAATTTCCTTTTGAAGAGTATGATTATATCGTAGATGCAGTAGATACGGTAACAGCGAAGATTTCACTGGTTATGAAGGCACAGGAGATGAATGTGCCGATTATCAGCAGTATGGGAGCCGGAAATAAGTTAGATGCCAGTCAGTTCCGTGTGGCAGATATTTATAAGACAAAGGTATGCCCGCTGGCAAAAGTAATGCGCCGTGAGTTAAAGAAACGTGGCGTAAAGAAGCTTAAGGTGGTTTATTCCGAAGAGCAGCCAACCAGACCAGTTGAAGATATGGCAATCAGCTGTAGAACCAACTGTATCTGTCCGCCGGGAGCAGCCCATAAATGTACGGAGCGGCGTGATATTCCGGGCAGTGTGGCATTTGTGCCATCTGTCGCTGGACTGATTATCGCAGGTGAAGTAGTAAAGGATCTGGCAGCAAAATAAGAAACAGATAAAGAAAACCGGATGTGGAATCACATCCGGTTTTCCGTTTCTATTGATTTCCTTATCAGGGAAATTATTTCTGAGGACCTGCAGAAACAAGAGCCTTACCAGCTTCGTTTCCTTCGTATTTAGCAAAGTTCTTGATGAATCTGTCAGCAAGATCTAATGCTTTTGTTTCCCATTCAGAAGCATCTGCATAAGTATCACGAGGATCTAAGATGCCTGAATCAACACCTGGAAGCTCTGTAGGAACTTCAAAGTTGAAGAATGGAATCTGTTTTGTAGGAGCGGTTAAGATAGCTCCGCTTAAGATAGCATCGATGATACCACGGGTATCTTTGATGGAGATACGTTTTCCGGTTCCGTTCCATCCTGTATTTACGAGGTAAGCCTTAGCTCCGCTCTTTTCCATTTTCTTAACAAGCTCCGCAGCGTATTTTGTAGGATGCAGCTCTAAGAAAGCCTGTCCGAAACATGCTGAGAAAGTAGGTGTAGGCTCTGTGATTCCACGCTCTGTACCAGCAAGTTTTGCTGTAAATCCAGACAGGAAGTAGTACTGAGTCTGCTCTGGAGTTAAGATAGATACTGGAGGCAGTACTCCGAATGCATCTGCGGAAAGGAAGATGACATTCTTAGCTGCTGGAGCAGAAGAGATCGGGCGGACAATGTTCTTAATGTGGTTGATTGGGTAAGATACACGGGTGTTTTCTGTTACGCTCCTATCAGAAAAATCGATTTTTCCGTTAGCATCTAATGTTACGTTCTCAAGAAGAGCGTCACGTCTGATCGCATTGTAGATATCCGGCTCGGAATCTTTGTCAAGGTCGATAACCTTAGCGTAGCATCCACCCTCGAAGTTGAATACGCCGTTGTCATCCCAACCATGCTCGTCATCACCGATTAAGAGACGCTTAGGATCGGTTGAAAGGGTTGTCTTACCTGTTCCGGAAAGTCCGAAGAAGATAGCGGTGTTTTCACCGTTCATATCTGTGTTAGCAGAGCAGTGCATGGAAGCGATGCCCTTTAATGGCAGATAGTAGTTCATCATAGAGAACATACCTTTTTTCATTTCTCCGCCGTACCATGTATTAACGATAACCTGCTCACGGCTTGTAATGTTGAACATTACTGCTGTCTCAGAGTTTAATCCTAATTCTTTGTAGTTTTCAACTTTTGCTTTAGAAGCATTGTAAACGATGAAGTCCGGCTCAAAGTTCTTTAATTCTTCTTCAGTAGGCTGGATGAACATATTTGTTACGAAATGTGCCTGCCAAGCTACTTCTACGATGAAACGGATAGCCATACGGGTATCTTTGTTAGCACCACAGAAAGCATCTACTACATAAAGTTTTTTGTTAGAAAGTTCTTTGATAGCGATGTCTTTTACCTGTCTCTTATACACATCTGACGCTGCCGACGAACTCTAGGGTGTAGAT
>ENA-OYYS01000263-OYYS01000263.1-human-gut-metagenome-genome-assembly--contig:-NODE-263-length-19962-cov-20.293917_pt1 | contig 19962 bp, 23 predicted proteins | sample MGYA00243253_ERZ653457 | MGnify/ENA primary metagenome ERZ653457 (study PRJEB26926, sample SAMN06165090) | human gut metagenome | biome: ENVO:00009003; feature: ENVO:2100002; material: ENVO:00002003... | reverse complement strand
ACATCAATGATATGCGTCAATTTGCATTTAGGGCAGAAAAGAGGAAAATCTTTTAATACAGTATTATGAAATACTTGAACTCTCGTCTTTCCGTTACAAATCGGACATTTTATCCAATATTTTTTAAGCATTATATTTCACTCGTCCTTTTTACACAAAAAAATGCAGGTCAATCCTCAACATGAGCATTGACCTGCATTTATAATGCACAGAGCAGTACAACAAAACTAAGGCATAGCTTGCACTATGTCTATACTATATCTATACGTCGTTAGTTTTTTGTATAGCATCCGCAAAATAAGCATGACAAAAAAGCCCATGTTGAAAATGGGAAAATCCTTTTTTTCAATGCTTATCTAATACGCATGCTATGCAACATAAACGCCGCCTCCTTTTACATAAATTTTATTTTATCAGAAAATCAGTCTACTGTCAATACACAACAGGAAGTATTTAACCTAATGATATGAATTGTGTGGACATATCCAAAAAGAAAGGTGAACTGTAAAATGTAACAGGGTGAATGAAAATGGCAAAAAGACCCGTACCATTGTACGACTTTAAGGCTTTCGGGGCAGCTATAAAAGCCGCGAGAAATGAATACGGCGAGAGCCGCAAAAAGGTAAGCGACGAGTTATATATTTCCCCGCGCTACCTTGCGAATATCGAGAACAAGGGACAACAGCCGAGTTTACAGGTATTCTATGACCTTGTAACCCGGTATCATATTTCGGTAGATCAATTTTTCTTCCCGAACAGCAATGCGGAGAAATCCACCGGGCGGCGGCAGCTTGACGCGCTGCTGGACGGTATGAGCGATATTACGGTGCGCGTCACTCCCTCCCAGGCGGTGAGTGATCTGCTGGTGGAGGCTTTGGGGCCGGGTAAGGATTAGGGGCTGTTTTCGGCCCTGGAGCGGCCCAGGAAGACTTTTCCGGCTCTCTGAGGGTAAAAGATACCACCCCCCTCTCTACTGCGCCCGAAAAGCCGCATAAATCAAGGCTTTTTCGCATTCTAAATGTCCACATAAGCAGAAAAATTATTAAGACATAGCGCCTTGATATTTTAGCGTAATTATGATAAAATATCGTCAAGGAGGCTGATGTTATGAATATGATTAGACCTGTTTCTGATTTGAGAAATAATTTTGCTGACATTTCAAAGACTGTGCATGAAACCGCTCAACCTGTTTTTTTGACAAAGAATGGCTATGGTGATATGGTTGTTCTGAGCATGGAGGCATTTGAAAACCTGCAATTCGAGAGCGAGGTATATTTCAAGTTGCAGGAGGCAGAGAGAGAGGCCGAGCTGACGGATCAGCGCTATTCCTCCAAAGAGGTGCTGAAAGCGATGAAGGCCGCTATTGGAGGGGAACAGGTTGTATAAATTAGAGTATTTGCCTGTTGCCCGAAAAGATATGCTTGAGATCGTGCGGTATATCAGAGGGGAGCTGCAAAACCCGGATGCGGCGGATCGTTTGGCGGTGGAGCTGGTTGATGCAGCGGAGAGTGTGCTTACCTTCCCGTATGCAACTCCGGCCTACCAGCCGATCCGTCCATTGAAACATGAGTACCGAAAGATCCTGGTGCAAAATTATCTGATGTTTTACTGGGTGGACGAAGAAAAAAAGCTGGTGACAGTCGCTCGCGTGGTCTATGCGAAACGGGATTATGGCCGGTTGTTGGAGTGATGGAAATGGGGAAATTAGTTGAAGTTACGCTGGAGATTGATGCAGAGCTGAAAGAACAGGCAGAAAAGGTCTGCTTGGAAAATGGCCTGACTTTGGAGGAGGCGACGGTTTTATTTTTTGAAGAAACCGTCCGCCTTGGAAGATTACCTTTTGAGCTTGATGAAGATATGAAAAAGTACATAGCAGAGCAGTCAGGCAGACCCGCCAATGATAGCGCGGGGAGTGTGAAGGTATGAAAACGATCCGGCAGATAGCCGACGAGATAGGGGTATCAAAACAGGCGGTCTATAAGCGATACAAAGGCAAGCTGCATACGGTTTGCGCTCCGTATGCGCATACGGTACAGGGGGTCTTGTATCTATCGGAGCAGGCGGAAACGCTGATAAAACAAGACTTTTTACAAAATGACTGCTCCAATGGAGCGCATACGGAGCGCTCCATTGGAGCAGTGTTGGAGCAGTCGCAAGAGGCCGGAGTGGTAGCAGTTTTACAGGCCACCATCGACACGCTGCAGGGGCAGCTTGAAGTGAAAGATCGGCAGATTGAAAAGCTAACGGAGGCTTTGGCTGCTGCCCAGCAGACGGCGGCAGCGGCACAGGCCCTTCACGCGGGGACAATCCAGCAGCAGCTTATTACCGAGGAGACCGGAGCGGATCAGCAGGAGCCGGAGCAAAAGCGAGGCTGGTTTAGTAAGCTCTTTCGCGGCTAAAGGAGATTTCAAATGGGCGATAAGATATTTATCATTTTGGGCTTTTTCGTATTTTTTCTTGTTGTAGAGTTTGTAATGATGGGAGCTTTTCAAGCGGTAGGCTCTACAAAAACGAAAAGGGTATTGAGGACCTTGTGCCAGGCGTTTTTGGCAATCCTCATTGTGGGCTATCTCCTGTTGGTGGGAATGAGCCTTTTTATAGGGGGAGATCTGCTCCTTCAAGGAGAAATAAGCAAAGGAATTTCAGTTCTGCTTTACTCTGTTATTATTGCTGTCTGTGTTTATGTATGGCTTATTAGAGGCTGGATTAAGCACATAAAACAGATGAAAAAACATAAAACAGATGAAAAATAGGTAACTATTTGAGGTGTAATATCGTTGCCTTGGGAGCTGCCCGCAGACGGCGGGGGCAGCGGGAAAACGCAGCGGCCGGCAGCTCCGGCGATCCCCCGCGGGAGCGCGCAAAAGCACTTTCATACTGACGCCCCAACGGGGCGGCGGTGTGAAAGTGCTTTTGCGTTACTTTCTCACCGAGAAAGTAACAAAGAGGTGTTGCCCCCTCGCGTGGACTATGGTAAGATGGGAGTAGTAAGGGATACGGACGATAGAAAGGACGGGTGATTTTATAGGGACAACCATATCCGGCATGACTGGCCGGGGCAGTATCCGGCATAACAACCGGAGCTTTACAGCGGCGAATGTAGACCGGAGCCGGACGGGGCAGAATGTGACCTTTTGCAACGAGGATCTGAAACAGGTCTATCACGAAGTCTTTGACGAGGCCCTGGCCGCCTACAATGCCAAAAAGAAAAAGACCAGGGACAAGATACCGGACTACTATGAGCATATCCGGCAGAGCAAGCAGGAGAAGTTATTTCACGAGGCAATCTTCCAGATCGGCAACTTGAACGACTGCGGATGCGGCTCCCCTGGAGGGGAACGGGCGGCGGCGGCTCTCAAAGAATTTGCGGAGTCCTTCCAGGAACGCAATCCCCATCTGCGGGTGTTCAATATGGTGCTGCACATGGACGAGGCCACGCCCCACCTCCATGTAGACTTCGTGCCGGTGGCCACGGAGCAGAGCCGGGGCCTGTCTACCAGGGTTTCCATGAAACAGGCATTAAAGCAGCAGGGCTTTGAAAGCCTGGGACGCAAGCAGACGGAATGGAAAGCCTGGATGGAGAGGGAGAAAGCGTCCCTTGCGGAGATCGCCCAGGCGCACGAGTTCGAGATTGTCAGCTTGGGTGGTGGCCGTCCCCACATGGAGCTGCCGGAGTACCGGGCCGCAGCGCAGAGGCTGGAGGCCGTCCAGGAACAGGTGACGGCAGCGGAGCAGGACATGGCTGTGCTGGAGCAGCAGAAAAAGGCCCTCGGAAAGACTGTACGGCGGCTCCAGGCGGCGGAGAAGGTGCGGGTTGACCTGGATGCGATCCAGCCGGAGAAAACGCTGACAGGGGCCGTCAAGGGCGTTACCGTGGAGCAGATAAAAGAGCTGAAGGCAGCGGCGATCCGTGGGGTGGCAGCGGAGCATGAAGTGCGGGAGCTGAAGGCAGAGAACAAGCAGCTCCAGAGCCGGTTGCCGTCCATGAAAGAAGAGCTGAAGGAGGCCCAGGAGCGGCAGGAGCTTATCAGCGAAAACCGTGACCTGCGGCAGCAGGTGGCGTACCTGGAGGATAGCTTGGACAGTGAGCGCAACTTTTCGTCCCGGCTCTTGGAGGGGGTCGGGGCGGTGCTGGACTTCCTGGATCGGCATCTGCCGGAGCAGTTCCGGCCCCTGGTCGAAAGGGCGCGGGAGCTGCTGCCTGTGCCGGAGCTGCAGCAGCCGGAACAGGAGCAGGAACGGGGCCACACCTGGGGTGGCATGGAGCTTTGATAGGGAAAAATTCTATTGATAATATATAGCCTGTCCCGGGGGCTTGAAAGCGCCGCTTGGACAGGCTATAATAACAACTGAAAATAGGGAAATACTGTATTGATAATATATGCCGTGTAGAAGGGCCTGGGAGGGATAGAAAAAAGGGTCCGAATTGTGGCTGTCGAAAAATAGGGAAATACTGTATTGATAATATATGCCCCCCTAAGGGCCTTTAGGCCCTCAAAAAAATTTCTTGAATTTCTCTCTCGGATAGGGAGAAAGTCGGAGGGGAAAAGGGGGGGTGAGCGGCGGGGTGTGGGAATGTGGTAAACCCGTAGGGTTTTCCATCATTTCCATGCCCCAGAGCGAGGGGGGAAAGGGGGAGGTGACTTTCTCTTTAAGGCCCCGAAGGGGCCGCTCTTTGGCTCCCCCTTTCCCCCCTTCTCGCCCGAAGGCGATTCCCGCCGTAGCGGATTTTCTTTTTGTTACTTTTTCTTTTGGAGGTGAGCGTATGGCTATGGATCAGCAGGACGCTATGGAGCGGCTACGCGAATTGTACCTGGAAAAGAATGAGCATTTGGCGAAGTTCTTGGAGCCGGTTACTCCCTTTGAGTTTTACCGGGAGATCTTCCCCGTGGGCAGCTTTGAGCGGAAGGGTCATTTTGAGGACGCGAAGGGCAACGGGATCGCAGTGACGGTGCCGAAGGCTGCGGGGATTGCTCTGGAGATCGAAGGTGACGGCAAGGCTAAACGCTATACCATTACGGACGAGCTGTCGGAGCTGTCGGAGGTCTTTGATATGGACTTTACTATCATGTCCCCTCTGTCTTACTTTGGGCGGCGGCGCTGCGGCAAGAACGCCCGGTATCTCTATGCCCTGGTCTTTGACCTGGATGGGGTGGGTATGCCCCAGCTCCGGGACACGCTGCACCAGATGAACAAGGATATTCTTCCCCAGGCAACCTTTGTCGTAAACAGCGGGACGGGACTTCACCTGTATTATGTTCTGGAAGAGCCGATCCCTATGTACCCACATAACCAGAAATGCTTGAAGGAATTGAAGTATGCCCTTACCCGGCAGATATGGAACAGGTACACCTCTACCATCAAGGAGCCGCAGATGCAGGGCATTTTGCAGGGGTTCCGGGTGGTCGGCTCCGGCTCCAAATTGGGCCGGGAGTATCCTGTGACGGCGTACCGGCTCGGCGGGAGGGTGACGCTGGAGAGGCTGCTGGACTTTATCCCAGACAGCAACGGGGAGCAGCAGTACCTTGTGGGCCTCATGCGGAAGGGGCGGCTCTCGCTGGCCGAGGCGAAGGAGAAGTACCCGGACTGGTACGAGCGGCGGATCGTCAAGAAGGAGCGGCGGGGCCGCTGGACGGTCAAGCGTGACCTTTACGACTGGTGGCTGCACCGGATCGGGGACGAGATCAGGGTGGGCCATCGGTTCTACGGTATTATGACGCTGGCGATCTATGCAAAGAAGTGCGGGATCAGCGAGGACGAGCTGCGCCGGGACGCTTTCTCGTTGCTGAAACCTTATGACGATATGAGTGTGGAGGACATCAACCGTTTTACGAAAGATGATGTGGTGTGCGCCCTGGAGATGTATAACGAGGACTATGTGACATTCCCCAGGGATGATATAGCGAAGATCTCTGGTCTGACTATGCCCGTCAATAAGCGCAACTGGCGTAAGCAGGCAGAGCATTTAGGCAGAGCGCGGGCAGTACAAGCGTTTGATGATCCGAATGGTGATTGGAGGAATAAAAGTGGCCGTCCATCGGCTCAGGATCGGGTATATGAGTGGCGGCAGCAGCACCCAGAGGGCCGCAAGGCTGACTGCCACCGGGATACGGGCCTTGATCCCAAAACGATCCGCAAGTGGTGGGATGATGCGCCCCCGGCTGTGCGTGTCCAGGATGGACATAGCTCCATAGAGTTCACCTCCTTCCCGCGTGGAGTAGAGGACGGGAGTTAAGGGCTTGTCCTCTCTGCCCCTTTCGCTCCGTACCCGTTCGGGAGATGGCTCTTGAGTGCGCTTTTCAGAAAAAAGTTGAAAAAAGCAAAATGCGCCCGTCCGCAAGACGCGGACGGGCGCAAAGGAAATGTAAGCAGTAGCTAAATGTATTGACAGTTCACATTCATAGCCGGAATATCCCGCTTGCGGAGCATAGCTTTTTTTGACCGCAAAGCATTAGGCGGGTTACAGTAAATAAAAATGGACACGGCGATACCTCCCCGATACCGCCGTATCCTTAAAAAAGGGCGACTTTAATACACTACCCGCAATCCATTCTATAATAGGGAACAGCGGCTTTTGCGCAATATTAAATAAAAAAGCCGATAACACATAGGTTTTTTGACCTAATGCGTTATCGGCTCTGCGTCTATGCGTCTGGCACTTTTAATCATTTTTTTTTGAATTTATTATATGTGTTAGCTAACTGTCCACAAGCCGCGTTAATCTCTCTGCCATGAGAAACTCTCATAGTAACTTCAAGTCCTGCTTGCTCTAATTGATGTTTGAATGCAACTATTTCCCGTTTCTGTGGTGCTTTAATTCTTGAATTGCTTGTTGGGTTGTATTGTAACACGTTAATCATAACTTTTTTGCCCCGAAACCATTTTGCAAGTTGTCTTACATCTGAGGGCCGGTCATTTATACCCGGTAAAAGCAAATACGCAAAGACAATTTTGCGATTATGCCTTTCAGAATAGGATAAGGCTTGCTTAACAACATCTTCAATAGCATATATGCGCATGTGAGGAATAATACGATTTCTTGCAGATTGTGTTGCTGCGTGTAAAGATATTGTCAACTGAATTTTAAGATGTTCCTCGCGCAATTTTTTTAATTGATCGACCGGACCAACTGTTGATATGGTAATGCCGTCGGTTGGAAAGTTGAGCCCATATCTATCTCGGAGAATATGGATTGCTTTTATCAAGTTGTCATAATTGAATAAAGGCTCTCCCATACCCATAAAAACGATACGGTTTACTTTTCGACGCAACAATATAATCTGTTGTACGATTTCTGACGATGTTAGATTACGAACAAAGCCATTTCGCCCGGACTCACAAAAAATACAACCAACAGGACAACCGACTTGTGTGCTCACGCAAACAGTTCCACCATCTCGCCGCTTGATAAAAACCGTTTCAATGTATTTGTTGTCTTTCAGTTCGTAAACATACTTTTCAGTATCACTGCTTTTGCAAATATTTTTTACCAACATTGATAGATTTTTTTTGCGTGGTAATTGCTTATATAATTCTTCATATAAGGCTTTTGCTTCATTCTCGCCAATAACTTCCGACATTTCTTTGTAAGTAAATCCGTATGGATCATTCCGTACTTCCGCAGGCGTATATTTAGGTAAACGTTTCATTTTTATATCCTTTCTTCTAAATAATAAAAGTTTGTTTTTCTGTATTTTTGATTACAATCTCTAATTTTTCTACATCAATGATATGCGTCAATTTGCATTTAGGGCAGAAAAGAGGAAAATCTTTTACACAAATATGTCTGTTGCCTCAAGCAATGCATATTAACATTAGGGGTTTTATCTACCGCATTGCCTTAACCTCGAAAAAATTTACGAAACCATCCCTTTTTCTCCGGCTCCTGATCCGATCCGGTTTCATCGGTAAGAAGCTGCTGCTGAATTGTCCCCGCGTGGAGAGCCTGGGCTGCTGCCGCTGTCTGCTGGGCGGCGGCCAGCGCGTCAGTGAGCCGGGTAATGGTCTGGGCCTGCTGCTCGATCTGCCTGTCTTTCATTTCAAGCTGCCCTTGCAGCGTGTCGATGGTGGCCTGTAAAACAGAAATCACACCATCAACCCCTGTCGTTTTTTCTGCATTTTTGGTTGACGCGCCATCAACCAAACCGTCAACCGTACCCGTCAACTGGTTGTCGGTGGTTGACGGTGCAATTTCAGAAAACGCCTGTTTTATCAGCTTTTCACCGTCAACCTCTACCATCAACTTACCGTCAACCGTTGCCGTCAACCCCTGTAAACTGGTTGACAGCGGTTCACGCTTAATTTTTTTGAAAACAGCTTGCTTTGATACCCCTATCTCGTCGGCTATCTGCCGGATCGTTTTCATACCTTCACGAACAGGCCCACAGGACACACACCCTTAAACCCAGGCGTAGATATGTACCAGCAAGCGGGGCCTGTCGGCTCCCAGGCTACTTCAAGGGTAATCTCGTGCCAGCCATCTGGAAACAAAGCTGTAAATCCCTCTCCTGCGTGTATGCCGCGCCCTTCCAGGAGCAGCCGAGGGTGCGGATCATCGTCTGCCGGATCGGGAAGTTGTATCTGCGCGATCCTCTCTTTATCCCAGCTCATAGACCTTTCCTCCTTCCCCTAAAATAAATCGCTATGCGATCCCGTCCGGGTGAGATACAAAATCAGCTCGTCCCCGTCCACTTCGTAGATCAACAACCAATCCGGCGTAATGTGGCACTCACGACACCCCGCATAGTCCCCGGAAAGCTGGTGATCCCTGTTCTTCTCCGGCAACGGCTCCCCCGCAGCCAGCTTTTTAATAATATCCGTCAGCAAAGAAATATCAAAGCCGCGCTTTTTCACGCGCTTCAAATCCTTCTGAAATTTTGTAGTTGGTCTTATGTTATACATCGGCAAGCAGCTCCTCCATCATCTGATCGACATTGGAATAGGTCTTGCCGAGGCTCGGATCGGCCTTCATTCTCTTTACTTCCTGGATTGCTTCGACGGTTTCCGCGTTCGGCACATCGCCGCTGATTTCAAAGGGTATTCTATACTCTCTCACCGCCTTACGCGCAAAAACATTGAACGCCGTTGTCATCGTCATTCCCATATCAGCACAAAATGCCTCAAACTGCCGCTTCAAATCTGCGTCCATACGAATGTTAATATTTGTATTCGCCATAGATAGCAACTCCTTTCATTCTTATTATATACATTGTATCATTTTTTATTCACAATGTCAATACACCTTCCTACCTGTTTACCCACGCCCTGGCTCTTAAACTTCTGCCCTGGTATGTACGCATTTAGGGGGCAAAAAAGCCTTGATTTATGCGGCTTTCCGGGCGCGGTAGAGAGATGGCCAGTATATTTACCCTCGGAGAGCTGAAAACGGCTTCTAAAGCGTAACAGGGGCCTTTCTGGGCCTTATTCCTGGCCCCCATCGTGCAGCGCGTCCAAGAGCCAATCGCTCAACTCCTGGGAAGGGGACACCCGCACCGTTATATGCCCATTTTCAAAGCGCACCGCTGGCGGTGGGCAATCCCACCACTTGCGGATGGTTTTCGGATCAAGGCCAGTTTCCCGATGACAGTCGGCCTTGCGCCCCTCCGGGTGCTGCTGCCGCCATTCATAAACCCGCGCCTGGGCCGTTCCGCTGCCTTTGGGCCTTCCGTCCTTATTGCGCCAATTCTTATTACCGTTGATCTCGTCCCTAATTAAGTTCATCAGCTTGATATGTTCTGACTGTTTGCGCCAGTTCCGCTTATTGATAGGCATAGTCAGGCCGGAGAGCTTCGCTATATCGTCCCTGGGGAATGTCACATAGTCCTCATTGAACATTTCCAGAGCGCACACCACATCATCTTTTGTAAAGCGGTTTATATCCTCCACGCTCATATCGTCGTAGGGCCGGAGCAGCGCAAAAGCGTCACGGCGTAGCTCGTCCTCGTCTATCCCGCATTTTTTCGCATAAATCGCCAGCGTCATAATGCCATAGAAACGATGGCCCACCCGGATTTCATCGGCGATCCGGTGCAGCCACCAGTCGTAAAGGTCACGCTTGACCGTCCAGCGGCCACGCCGCTCCTTTTTGACAATCCGCCGCTCATACCAATCCGGGTACTTCTCTTTCGCCTCGGCCAGCGACAGGCGGCTCTTTCTCATAAGCCCCTCAAGCCGCTGCTGCTCCCCGTTGCTGTCCGGGATATAATCAAGCAGCCGCGCCAACTCCACCGGCCCGCCGAGCCGGAACGCCCTCACAGGGTACTCACGCCCCAGCTTCGAGCCGGAGCCGACCACCCGAAAGCCCTGCAAAATCCCCTGCATTTGCGGCTCCTTGATGGTGGAGGTAAACTTATTCCAAATCTGCCGAGTAAGGGAATATTTCAGCTCTTTCAAGCATTTTTGGTTGTGCGGGTACATAGGCACCGGCTCTTTCAGCACATAATACAGGTGAAGCCCCGTCCCGCTGTTTACAACAAAGGTTGCCGGGGGCAGAATATCCTTGTTCATCTGATGCAGCGTATCCCGGAGCTGGGGCATACCCACTCCGTCCAGGTCAAAGACCAGGGCATAAAGATACCGAGCGTTCTTGCCGCACCGCCGCCGCCCAAAATAGGAGATCGGGGACATAATCGTGAAATCGGTGTCTTGCAACTCCCGCAGCTCGTCCAGCTCGTCAGTGATGGTACAGCGTTTCGCTTTACCGTCCCCCTCGATCTGCAAGGCAATCCCCGTTGCCTTGTCAACCTCACCTTTCGGCACCGTCACCGCAATTCCGTTTCCCTTCCTGTCCTCAAAATGGCCCTTCCTCTCGAAAGATCCTTCCGGGAAGATCTCACGATAAAACGCATACGGCTCCACCGGCTCCAAAAACTTCTCTAAATGCTCATTCTTTTCCCTGTAAAGTTCCCGCAGCCGTTCCAAGGCTTCTTGCTGATCCGCCATTCCTTACACCTCTTTTCGTACATTCTGCAAACCCATAGGGGGAAAAGGGGGAGCCAAAGAGCGGCCCCTCCGGGGCCTTAAAGAGAAAGTCACCTCCCCCTTTCCCCCCTCGCTCCGGCCATGGAAATGATGGAAAACCCTATCGGGTTTACCACATTCCCACAGCCTCCGCTCACCCCCCATTTCCCCTCCGACTTTCTCCCGTTTAAAGAGAGAATTTTAAGAGCTTATTTGAGGGCCTAAAGGCCCATAGTCGGGCATATATTATCAATAGAATTTTTCCCTATTTTTCGACAAGCCAAATCTACCCCATATGGGCACACTCACTAACCCCTCTTATACGGCATATATTATCAATAGAGTTTTTCCCTATTCCTGATTGTTAATATAGCATGTCCAGGCAGTCCTTTTCAAGCCCCCTGGACAGGCTTATTTTACAACTTGCATGTTGTACGGGGTATCTCTCTTCTCCGCACACAGAGCCCCTGGCGTCACCTCGCCCGCATATCCGCAGGAACAACTCCCAGCGGCTTTGTATGGAAGAACACAGCCTCCCAATAACCGGCCTTGAAGTTCGCCCGGAAATATGGCCGCAGCATGATGTTCTCTCCCTTCGGCTTCTCCGGCTCCTCGTCATCCTCCGACTCTTCAAACAACTCAATTTGTTTTCTTTTCTGAAGCATCGCCGCATAGCTGCCAGGATAAAAACTATCAATCCCTATTCTGCAAATCAGGCTCTCCCCGTCTTCATTCACCCGTGTCAGTTCATCTGTAATCTGCTTGCGAACCAACCCCTCCGGAAGATCTATGGAATAGGGGCTTTGTATTACTGTTTCCCACAGCATCACCCTTGTCATATTTTTTCCTTTTCCATAACGATGCTCTTTCTCCGTAGAGAAAACTACACTATACCCGGTATGCTCTTTCTTCGGCTTCAATTTCCTGTCGGCATTCGCCCTCTCTCTGGCAATCCGTAGCAGGTTTTCATTTAGGCTCCGCAGATGGCCGCTCTCGGCTCGTTCCGCATCCAGGGCCTCGCTCCACCTTTTTATCGTCTGATTTGCTTTCTCGACATTCTGCCTAATTTTATAATCGGCGTCACGTCTGGCAGAATCAACCTCTCGCTCTGCTTCATATTTCGTTGTCCTGGCCAACTGCTCCGCATCGCTGATCTTCCGCTGTAGTTTTGCATATTCGGTCTCCGTCAAAATTACATGGGTACACTCTGGATCGGATTGGCCGTCAGGAACTTCTTTATATCCCATCAAAGTCTTTTTTACAAACTCGCCCACGGCAGCGCACCTCCTTACAGGCCCCGAATATAGTTATCCGCTACGACGCTGATTCGGTTATGCCCCAGCGCCTTGCTGCAGATCAGCATGGCAGCCTTGTCCAGCTTCTTCCCCGCTTCATCTTTTCGGCAAGTATAAACCTCGCTTTGATAACGCCGCCCGGTGCCGCGGTTCACCCTGTCATAGGGAATGTCCTCTATCGCCCTGGCACGAGCCTTGTAGATTGCCGTAGCGTACTCCGCACGATAGCCGTGGATGTCGGCACAATTATGAATGTGCTGCCACACCTTCTCCTCTGGCGGTGTATCAGTTATCCGTTCAATGATCTGCCCCGCATTTTTGCCTATAATCGGGCTTAAACGCTCCCGTCCGCCCTTTCCGTTGCGGACATGGACAAACCACTCCTCCGGAAACAAACATGCGTCCTGGAGCATTTCAAGGCGTTTTGTGACACTCGGTGCTCGCTGCTCCTCTTGGATCTTCTGCAGCTCGGAGATCTCCGCCTCAATTTGCGTCCTGGGAACCAGGTCCTTCCCCCGCAGCTCCTGCAGTTCCTTTCGCCGCAGGCCGGTCCCCCTACAGAATTTTATCAGTTCATCGTTGTTCGTCTTGGAAAAATGTTTGTCCCGCACCCGGTCCCCCCGGCTCCGCTTAATCTCCTCACGGTTTCGCTTGGGCGGCTTAAAGTAATTCTCGTCATCCGGGGAAATCCCGTATAGCTTTCCCAGCGCTTTCGCTTCGAGCTGCACCGTCCACGCTGAAAGCCCCTGATCCACTCTGGCCTGAAGCCACTCATTGGTGTACTTCTTCGCGCTCTTCAGCGTCGTACACTCCGGATGGTTATCCTTGATGTACTTGATAAAATACTTCGTATGCTTCCAGTAGTCCTTATAGGTGTTGAAGGAAAATATCTTGTCCTTCGCTGTACCGTTGGCTACCGCCTCTTTTTTGCTCTCGCCAAAGGCCTGCATCCCGGTAAGCCGGTCATAGGCTTGCTGGTGCAGATCCTTGAAGTACGCTTTATTTCTACGCCCCATTCCGACTTCCTTTCGTGCATCTATTTTTGTATAAATCTATATTTCTATAAAACTACATAACTATTTTTTTAGTTTTATAGACTTCTACATTTCTCGTTCAAGCTAAGCCGCCTCATGCCAGCTCCATTCGGAGACTCGACAATCGGCAAAATACACTTTTTAACGTCTTATGTATGACGGGTTTGGGATTGCTCCCTACACTTTTTTAACCTGCTTATGTGTGCAGCTCTGATTTATTGAGATCTACGGCAGTTCAGATTCTGTCGGCTTCTTTGTAGAGGAAGCAGCTCTCCGGAAGATCTACAGTATTCCGGCTACTATCAGAAAGTGGATAGGAACAGATACGTTTTATTTACCGGCACGTTCAAAAGGATTACTAATACCGGGTCCATGATGCGCTTTCCAGTTCACAAAGGTTACTACGGCAAGCCCACGCATCACACAGGTGTATCAAACCTGAAGTGGCTTCTGATTAGCAAATTGCTAAACCCCCGACCGGCAGATCTGCCAGCCAAGACGCTCTGGGCCTAATTACTATTTACCCTCGCCCAGACGAGCTTCATCCTTCACTTCTGCTGTAGGCCACACGCCGCCCACAGCCGCCATCCATACCCCCCTTTCTTTCAAGGCTCCAATCAGCGTCTACCGCAGCCTTTTCTATCCAGGAACATCTTACCATACGTAACTGGCAGTGTCAACATATTACCAAATCTAATCTCATAACGGTTTACCCGTTCACGCATAGCGTAAACGGGTAAACCGTTATACTTCAAAAAATCACAGAAAAACATTTGAATTTTTAGAATAATTATGGTAAAATACGCTTAGGACGAGATCAAATTTGTGCAAAACATCCATAACTCGTCATCCGTTTATCGCTATGCCAAGAAAGGAGACGTATATGAAGAAGTCCTTATCAGCAATTTTCTGCCTTGTTATAATGCTCTCGTTGTCCGTTCCTGTCTCTGCATCCGCTTTCGACTCATCAAACTATGCTTCGTCGAATTCGTCCGCTGTCGCTCAGTCACAGTACGAAATGTTAATGGATTCTTTTGGATTTGACAGCTCCCTTTCTGACATAGTCTATCCCAGCAATTATGGAGGGGCATACATCAACTCTGAAGGTGCCTTGGTAGTCATGCAAACCAATTCGATATCCTCATCTTCAAGAGGGGGAAATTTTGCTTCTGTCTTAAATGAAGCAGGTTCCTTTATCCTTGATACTGTTTCTTACTCGTATAATGAACTAAACTCACTTAAATCTGAAATTGATGATGCGTGTCTTAGTTTTCAGAGCAACCCTTCTGCATTTTCTGACGATCAAGCAAATCTTCTAAATTCTATTTCGTTCTTCTACATCTCCCAAAAAGACAATTCTATTATTGTCGGTATTACAGATCTCAATGACTCGAAAAGAAATTCCTTCTTAGATATGTTTGGTGCATCTGACGCCTATATGCTTATCGAAGGTTTGCATACCACGACAACTGCATCGCTAAAACCTGGTGGTGATATTGTAAGTCCCGCTGGACCTTTGAGCATCGGATGGCCTGTTTACTTTTATGACGAGAACGACAATGTTTGCAGGGGCTTTGTTTCAGCGGGACACGCTTATAGTACGGGTGATTCTGCGACTCTAAATGGTATGACTATTGGTGTCTGCGTTGATTCTGCATTTTCCGGGAGAAATGATGCTGCTCTTATCAAAATCACTAATTCTAATTATTCGATGAGCGACGTGGTGAATGTCAGTAACCATACCCTATCCAATGACAAGTATATGTTGGTGTCTGAGGGGTCAACGATATACAAGGTTGGAAGTACTTCTGGTTATCGTTCTGGTACAGTGACATCTACCAACGGATCGGTAACATATAGGATTAACAATCAGCCTTTGACAATTAGCAATGTACTTGTAACTGACGCAATGAACCTTGGTGGTGACAGCGGTGGCATTGTGTATTGCAAAAGCGGTAGCAATTATTATGCAATCGGTACCGCCTCTGGTTCGAAACATTCTACTAATAATCTGACTGAAGATACATTTATTGAGTGCTATGTTTCTCAAATGATATATGCCATTCAACCTTTAGACTGCTCGTATTTGCCTCTCTCCTAATAATTGTTTTTCTCGGTGTATGTGTATGAGAATCTATGTTTCATCCTCTCGGTTTATGGCTTGGCTCTGTGTTGCTGTGATTACTATGAATTGTTGTTCAGTTTCAACTTCTGCATTGCAAAAAAGTTCTCCTCATTTCGATGATGTCCCTTCATCTTACTGGGCTTATGATGCTATCATGGAAGCGGCCGAGGCCGGCATCGTGTTTGGATTTGGTGACGGAACATTTCAACCGAATAGCCCTGTAACTTATGCTCAGTTCTCTGCACTTTTGGGACGGGCGTTTTATCCTTCAGAACTTGATTTCTCTGATTATGATTCATGGTATGAGCCATATACCATAGTTTTGTCCGAGCACAATGTTCTTCTAAATTTAGAATCAGATAAATTAGATAACTCTCTTAGCATTTTTGACATGGCGCAGTTGTTGTATAATGTGCTTGTTGACTATTGTATTTTTTCTCCTTCAGATCCCCCATTCATCAGTTCTTTAGACAACCTCCATTTGTTGGACAATATCCCATCCGAGTATCATTCTGCAATAAGAACAATTTATTCTCTTGGACTTTTAGATGACTTTTTCGATTTGTTTTCTACCGGAGATATTCGTATCAGTCGAGCACAGGCGTGTATTGTTATCAATCGACTTTCCAGTTATTTAACCCCAGGCAATAAGACTACCCTCTCTGGCCTTATTATTGGGGGGCAGTTGACAGTCAGTGAAACAACTCCTATCGATGCAAAAATCCTGCTGTCAAACGCTGGATGTGATGTATTTTCTTATTCAGCAATTCTTGCCCTTAAGTACTACAAAGAAGGATCTTGGGTAGATATACCTTTTAACAGTCCTGATAATACCGTTTCTGAAGTTGCTATTCTTCATCAATTAATGCCTGGGCAAGAAAAGGTATTTACCTTTGATCTTTCATACTATTATGGTTCCATCTCGGAAGGATATTATAAGTTAGAAATAGTCCTTACACAGAACGGAAAAAACTACTCTTTATCGGATATCTTTTTTATCAGCAACTAATTTATGTTCAACTAACTCTATCAGGAAAGAGGACTTGGAATGATAGGATTCCAAGTCCTCTTTTTTCTATATTTTAAAAATACCGTTCAAGTCCTACTCGTAAAATTTCATTTACCACCTCTGTCAAGTTCTTCTCTTCTTCCAATGCCATTCTCCTCAACGCCTTATCTATGTCCCGATCCAGAAAATATGACCGCTGCACCCGATCCTGCTTTTTTTCTTTCGCTGCTGGCGTCTCCTGGCTATCCACCTCCGGCTCCCGATCAGCTCCAATGATCTGCTTAAACGTTGCATCCCGATCAAACTTTACTTTCCCTGCCATCACGCATTTACCCCTTTCAGAAATTCTTCGATGAAGTCCCTGTAATCCTCTGCCACGGTAGACTTACCTGCATAATCAAATATATCGGCCCGGTTTGCCTGAGCCTCCTCCACGGCCACCGCAGAGCGAATGTAGGTATCGTAGATTGGCGCCGATATATACTCGCTCAACTGCTCCGCCAGTTCCTTGATCTGCCGGCTGATATTTGCTCTGGGATTGAACCGGGTAAATAGAATGCCCCGGATCTTCACGCCAGGATTGCAATACTTCTGGACGCTTGTGACCGTCTCATTGAGTTGGGATATCCCGGCCGTGGCGAAGATCCCGGCCGTGGTGGGAATCAGAATATCAGTGGCACAGGTAAAGGCATTCACCGTCAGCACTCCCAGGGAAGGCGGCGTATCGATCACGATAAAATCGTAGTCGCAGGCGACCGGAGCCACGGCCTCCTTCAGCCGGTGCTCCTTCCCAGTCTGGGACAGCTCCTGCTCAGCACCAGCCAACATTATATTTGCCGGCACAACATCATAGCCGCCCTTTGCGTGCTGCGTGGCCTCCTGGATTGTGGCCAGTCGCTTCATCACTTCATAGACCGTTGGGACATTGTAATTCTCTACACCGCAGGCCGTAGAGAAGTTCCCCTGTGGGTCGAGATCAATCCCCAGCACCTTGTACCCTTTCCCGGCCAGTCCTGCAGCCAATGCCTGGGACGTGGTTGTTTTGCCGACACCGCCCTTTTGATTTGCTACCGCTACTATCATTTTTCACACTCCAATCCTATAAATCTATTTTTGTAGTAATCTATATTTCTATATTACAATAAATCTATTTTTATAGCAATGTAGAAATGTAGAATTATAGTGACTATAAAACAGCCGGCTCCCACTGCGAGAGCCGGCTTAGTTTAGTCTTGGCCTTCACGAGCCCAAAGCCCTACCGGAGACACCCCAGGCTGCCCAGGCATATACCACCCATCAGCGTTGTACTCAAAGGAGACGGCCCGCCATGTGCCACCACCAAGCCGATCCGGAAGAAGGACTTCAAGCCCCTGGCCACAGTGAATATCCCAACCATCCCAGGTCAGGCGGTCACGCTCCGGCTCATAGCCGATCTGCATCACTTTTCGAGACATGGTTTTCCCTCCAATCAATCCTCATAATGCCCCCGGCATGACAAAACGATAATGTTGTCATTTTCAGCGGTATAGACGAGCCGGTTCGTATCGTCAATACGTTTACTCATGCCCTTGATTTTCCGCAGCAACTCCGCTTTTCCTATGCCTTGTACTGCCCCGTCACGCTGCAACTCTTGGAGCAACTTATTGATCCGCTTCAGCGTTTTCTTGTCCTCTGACTGCCAGTACAGGTAATCCGCCCAAGCGTCAGGCGAAAAGGTAATGTTATATGCCATCGCCCACCATCGCCTCCAGCTCCTCCATCGTTTTCACAATCCCAAGGCCAGCGTGAACCTGCTCCAGCCCTCTCTCCAATTTTCCAAGATAGGCAGCATTCCGCTCCGCTTTCTCCAACTCGTTAAAGCGTTCCTCGCTAATGATTACAACGTTTTTTTCAGCTTTTCTGGTTACAATTACCGTCTCTCCTCTGTCTGTCACCCTATCACAAAAATCCTTCAGGCGACCACGGGCAGTCGTAAAGTTAATAGCAATCATAAAAGACACCTCCAATCTATATTATGTACCGTTTCTTGTCCTTTTTATTGTACCTTATTTATCAATTCAATTCAAGTCTTTTCTTTCTCTTGTGATGTAAATATCATCCCACCACTTGCGTATCGTCTTAGGATCAAGGCCTGTGTCCCTATGGCAATCTGCCTTGCGCCCTTCTGGGTGCTGCTGCCGCCATTCCGAAACCTGATTCTGAGCTGTCCCACTTCCAACGGGCCGCCCCTGTTTTATCTCCCCCATATCCCTCAAAATTGCCAGTTGTCCCCGTGCCAGCCTTAAATGCTGCTCCTGCTTGCGCCAGTTGCGCTTATTGACTGGCATGGACAGCCCGGAGATCTTCGCTATATCGTCCCTGGGAAATGTCACATAGTCCTCGTTGAACATTTCCAGAGCGCACACCACATCATCTTTTGTGAAGCGGTTTATATCCTCCACGCTCATATCATCATAGGGCCGGAGCAACGCAAAAGCGTCCCGGCGCAGCTCGTCCTCGTCTATCCCGCATTTTTTCGCATAAATCGCCAGCGTCATAATTCCATAGAAACGATGGCCCACCCGGATTTCATCGGCGATCCGGTGCAGCCACCAATCATAAAGGTCACGTTTCACCGTCCAGCGGCCCCGCCGCTCCTTTTTGACGATCCGCCGCTCATACCAATCCGGGTACTTCTCCTTCGCCTCCTCCATGGATAACCGGCCCTTTCGCATGAGACCCAGGAGCTGCTGCTGCTCCCCATTGCTATCCGGAATAAACTCCAGCAGCTTCTCTATCGTCACCCGCCCACCGAGCCGATAGGCCGTCACAGGATAGTCCCTGCCCAACTTCGAGCCAGATCCAACCACCCGGAAGCCCTGCAGAATCCCTTGTACCTGCGGTTCCTTGATGGTGGAGGTGTATCTGTTCCAAATCTGCCGGGTGAGGGAATATTTCAATTCCTTCAGGCATTTCTGATTATGCGGATACATAGGGATCGGTTCCTGCAGCACATAATACAGGTGAAGTCCCGTCCCGCTGTTTACGACAAAGGTAGCCTTGGGCAGAATATCCTTGTTCATCTGGTGCAGCGTGTCCCGGAGCTGTGGCATCTCAACCCCATCCAAGTCAAAGACCATGGCATAGAGATACCTGGCATTCTTGCCGCAGCGACGCCGCCCGAAGTAGGACAGCGGAGACATGATGGTAAAATCGGTATCAAAGACCTCGGACAGCTCCGAAAGCTCATCGGTGATGGTGTAGCGCCTTGCCTTTCCATCACCCTTAATCTCCATAGCGATCCCCGCAGCCTTTGGCACCGTCACCGCAATCCCGTTGCCTTTCTCGTCCTCAAAATGGCCCTTCCTCTCAAAACTGCCCACCGGGAAGATATCCCGATAAAACTCAAAGGGTGTGACAGGCTCCAGGAACCTCTCCAAATGCTCGTTCTTTTCCCGGTACAATTCCCGCAACTGCTCCATAGCAGTCTGCTGATCCATAGCCATACGTCTGTCTCTTATACACATCTGACGCTGCCGACGAACTCTAGGGTGTAGATCT
>ENA-OYYS01000169-OYYS01000169.1-human-gut-metagenome-genome-assembly--contig:-NODE-169-length-29417-cov-6.638308_pt1 | contig 29417 bp, 17 predicted proteins | sample MGYA00243253_ERZ653457 | MGnify/ENA primary metagenome ERZ653457 (study PRJEB26926, sample SAMN06165090) | human gut metagenome | biome: ENVO:00009003; feature: ENVO:2100002; material: ENVO:00002003... | reverse complement strand
ATCTACACCCTAGAGTTCGTCGGCAGCGTCAGATGTGTATAAGAGACAGATGAAGGAATGTTAGGAGGTGCTTTTATCCTGAAAGTAGGATCAGCCCGCACCGAGCGCATTGACGGACGCGACGCACTGGTTCTCGAACCGGGCACTACGCTAGAATACCGTCATCCGTTACTTTCTCCCTCCAAGGAGCATACAATTAGTGGGTTAGTTCATAGGTTAGGTAGATGGCAAAGCTACGAAGCGGAACCCGCCCTTTCATCCGGTGTGATTTCGCTTCAAAGCAGAGCCGAACCCTTAATCATCACTAATCTGCGCTACTATAACTGGAAACAGGCACCTGCCGAACAGGAATATGATACCACTACGGATATCGTCCGCTTACCGGCTGCTGATCAGCGAAAGCGTGGCCTAGTAGTAAGCATCACCGCTGATGACTTCGCCGTAGGCGACACCGTACATTATCTTTCCAATCATGGAATAGAAGGATACTTCGAAGCCCACAAAGCCCCCTCCATCATTAAGGAAGTGGAAGGAAAAAAGAGTTTCAGTTTTGATGGTCATCAGGTATTCCAGTCCAACTTCTCCCTGCCTGCAACCTTGCTGGACAATGCCCCCTATACATTGGAAGCCTGGATACTGAATGATTCTATTGCCGAAAACGAATGTGTAGCCGACTTCACGACTTCGCATGACGAATTGGAAAAGATTATGCTCGTCAATGGCACGGAGCCCCGATGCGGTGTCATCAACCACTACGGCTGGTACGAAGATGCCGGATACAAGGACATGAAAGAGCTGACCGGCAAATGGCAGCATATCTATATTTGTTTCGACGGCCGCATAGAACAAGTATATATCAATGGTAAATTAATTAACGAAAAAGATATTCAATTGCTAATAAAACCATCACAATACGTAACTTTGGGGCGGAATGCAGAACACAACTGGCCGTTCACGGGCTACCTGCATTCACTGAAACTATGGGACGAATATATTCCAATCAAGAAATAATACCATAAAACGAATAATAACCATGAGAAAAGTATTAGTTACCACCCTGCTGGTTGCCGCCACCGTAGGCAGTCAGGCGCAAGTGAAAAACCAATCGCACGGGTATCCCATCGATCCCGTACCTTTCACCTCGGTGAAAGTAACCGACTCCTTCTGGGGACAACGTCTCAACGCGAGCCGAGAGGTAACCATCCCCTTGGCATTCAGCAAATGCGAGGAAACCGGAAGATACCAGAACTTCGTCAACGCAGCCCATCCCAGTGATACCATTAAAGTAGGCGGACTGGCTTTCGACGATACGGACGTATACAAAACCATCGAAGGTGCCAGCTACCTGTTACAGACGTATCCCGATAAGAAACTGGCCAAATACATTGACAGCGTGCTCGTCATTGTAGCCGCCGCACAGGAACCGGACGGATACCTTTATACCAGCCGAACCATGAATCCGAAACATCCCCATGAATGGGCGGGAAGCAAACGCTGGGAAAAGGTAGAAGACCTAAGCCACGAGTTCTACAACCTAGGGCACATGGTGGAAGGCGCCATCGCCCACTACCAGGCCACCGGAAAGAAGAACTTCCTCAATATCGCCATCCGATATGCCGACTGCGTATGCCGTGAAATCGGTACAGGCGAAGGACAGCAAATCCGTGTCCCCGGACATCAGATTGCCGAAATGGCACTTGCCAAACTTTATCTGGTTACCGGAGACCAGAAATACCTCGACCAGGCCAAGTTCTTCCTCGACCAGCGTGGATATACCAGTCGTACCGATGAATACAGCCAGGCACATAAGCCGGTGGTTCAACAGGATGAAGCTGTGGGACACGCCGTTCGCGCCGCATATATGTATGCAGGTATGGCCGACGTAGCCGCCCTGACGGGAGACACCGCCTACATTCATGCCATCGACCGCATCTGGGACAATATCGTTGGCAAGAAATATTACATCACCGGCGGTATCGGAGCTACAGCAGCCGGAGAGGCTTTCGGCAAGAACTACGAATTGCCCAACATGTCAGCCTATTGCGAGACTTGTGCTGCCATCGGCAACGTGTATGTCAACTACCGTCTTTTCCTCCTGCACGGTGAATCCAAATACTACGATGTACTGGAACGTACTTTATACAATGGTCTGATTTCAGGCGTATCCCTAGACGGTGGCGGTTTCTTCTACCCCAACCCGCTGGAAAGTATGGGACAGCATCAACGCCAGCCCTGGTTCGGTTGTGCCTGCTGCCCGTCCAACATCTGCCGTTTCATCCCGTCCCTGCCGGGATATATCTACGCTGTGAAGGATAAGGACGTTTACGTCAACCTCTTCATGTCCAACACTTCCGACCTGAAAGTGGGTGGCAAAGCTGTTTCTATCGAGCAAACCACCAAATACCCGTGGAACGGTGACATTACCATCGGCATCAACAAGAATAACGCCGGACAGTTCAACCTGAAAGTCCGTATTCCCGGATGGGTTCGGGGCCAGGTAGTCCCCAGTGACCTGTATACCTATAGTGACGGCAAGCGTCTGAAATACACAGTGAAAGTAAACGGAGATGCCGTACAGAATGAACTGAAAGATGGTTATTTCTGCATCGACCGCCGTTGGAGAAAGGGTGATAAGGTGGAAGTACACTTCGACATGGAACCGCGCACCGTGAAAGCCAACAATAAGGTGGAAGCCGACCGTGGACGCATTGCCGTAGAACGCGGACCGATTGTATACTGTGCAGAATTCCCGGATAACAACTTCGACATCTTCAGCGTATTCATGAACCGCAACCCGAAGTTTGAAGTGGTGGAAAAGCCCGATCTACTGTATGGCATCAACCAATTGAAGACCGGCGCACAGACACTTGGCTATGACGATCAGGGTCGCCTGACCACTACCGATGTGAACCTGACACTGATACCTTACTACGCATGGGCCCACCGTGGTTCGGGAGCTATGGAAGTATGGTTGCCACAAGAGCTGAGCGCATCCCGCCCCGCCATGCCTGCCACACTGGCTTCGGAAAGTAAAATAGACGCATCCCACCGCGCAAGCTCCATTTCAGCCATCAACGACCGCCTGGTTCCGAAAGATGAGAACGACCGCTCCCTACCCTACTACCATTGGTGGCCCAAACAGGGAACTACGGAATGGATCACGTATGAGTTCCCGGCAGAAGCTACCGTATCAAGCTCCACCGTATATTGGTTCGACGATGCTCCCTGGGGCGGTTGTCGTGTACCGAAAAGCTGGAAGATATATTATAAAGATGCACAAGGCCAGTGGCAATCCGTCACAGGTGCCGACAAATATGGCGTTGTAAAAGGTGCGGGAAACACCGTAAACTTTGATCCCGTGAAGACCAAATCAGTAAAACTGGAAATCACCCTGCCGGACAAAAATGCAGCAGGTGTTTATGAATGGGAAGTACAATAAAGGTTAGTTAGATATGAATGTTTGTAAGTTAGGTTTGTCGATAGCCATGCTCCTTAGCGGGGGCATGGCTTTCGCACAAGGCACAGTGGACGATTATAACCGTGCCTACGCATTGAGAGAGAAATTCAGTGCCAACAAAGTTTTCTACTCCAGCGTCACGCCGCAGTGGATAGAAGGCACACATCAGTTCTGGTATGTACGCAATACGCCCGAAGGCCGTATCTACGTATCGGTGAACGCAGACAAGAAAAACAGAAAGGAGTTGTTCGACCACAAGCGTCTGGCAAGCGCACTGAGCAACGCATCCGGCAAAGAAGTAAAGCCCGAAGCAATCCAACTGGAACGGCTACGAGTGAATCCGAGCTTAGATACGCTTCGTTTTGTTTTTGGTAATCAGCGCTGGATGTACGCCACCCGCAAAAATCAGTTGGTAAATGAAGGTGCCCTGCCCGACCGCAATGCACCACAAAAACACTGGATGGAACGGGATGACGAAAAAGAAGCCGCTCCCGTAACTTCACCCGATGGAAAGTATACCGCCTATATCAAAAATCAGAATGTATATGTGAAGGAACTTGCCACGGGAAAAGAGAAGCAGTTGAGCCTTGACGGTACACTCAGCAACTATTACTCAGTTTATATCCGCTGGTCTCCGGACAGCAAAAAAGTGGCATCCTGCAAAATCCGCCCAGTAGAGAAACGCTATGTGTACTATGTAGAGTCTTCTCCGGCAGATCAGCTCCAACCGAAACTGCACAAGCAGGAATATGCCAAACCGGGAGACGAACTTCCTTTCAAGATACCTTGCATTTATGAAGTTGAAACAGGACGAGGCATCATCCCCAGCACCGACCTCTTCGACCGGCAGTATGAAATATACGGTCCCGAATGGAACCCTGACAGCCGTTCCGTTACCTTCGAGTACAACCAGCGCGGACATCAGGCATATCGTGTACTTGAACTCTCTGCCGAGACAGGCACCGTACGTCCTCTGATAGAAGAAACCAGCGACAAATACGTGAATTATACCCGCCGTTTCCGCCACGACCTAAGGGATAACAAGCACATCATCTGGATGAGCGAACGGGATAACTGGAACCACCTGTACATGTACGACCGCTCTACCGCACAACCCGTCCATCAGATAACCCGCGGCAAATGGTATGTGCGCGAAGTGCTCCGCGTAGACGAGGACAACCGGCAGATTTATTTCTCCGCAAATGGTGTACAACCCGGTGAGGATCCTTATCTCATCCGCTATTACCGCATTGGTTTTGACGGGAAAGACTTGGTTTGCCTTACTCCGGAAGAAGGAATGCACCGTGCCTGGTTCTCGGGAGATATGAATTATCTGGTAGACGTTTACTCTATGGTAAACAAAGCTCCTGTTACCGTATTGCGCAGTGCCGAAGATGGCAAGGTGGTGATGCCGCTGGAGACAGCCGATATCAGTCGTCTGGAAGCAGAAGGCTGGAAAGCACCGGAAGTATTTACCGCCAAGGGGCGTGACGGCAAAACGGATATGTGGGGACTGATTGTTCGTCCCACTAACTTCGACCCGAACCGGAAGTATCCGGTTATCGAATACATTTACCAAGGTCCCGGCGACCAGTATGTACCCAAGACTTTCATCCCGTACAACTGGTACATGACTTCCCTTGCCGAACTCGGTTTTATCGTCGTCATGGTAGACGGAATGGGAACTTCTTTCCGTTCACGTGAATTTGAGAATGTATGTTATAAGAATCTGAAAGATGCAGGACTTCCCGATCACATCGCCTGGATTAAAGCTGCCGGAGAGAAGTATCCGTATATGGATATGGATCGCGTAGGCATCTACGGCTGTTCCGCCGGTGGCCAAGAATCCACCACTGCCGTGCTGCTACATCCCGAATTCTATAAAGCCGCTTATTCCGCCTGTGGCTGCCACGACAACCGCATGGATAAAATCTGGTGGAACGAACTCTGGCTGGGATATCCCGTAGGAGATCAATATAAGGAAGGATCGAATGTAGAGAATGCCCATTTGCTGAGCCGTCCCCTGATGCTGGTGGTAGGCGAACTGGACGATAATGTAGATCCTGCCTCAACCATGCAGGTGGTGAACGCACTGATAAAAGCCAACAAAGATTTTGAATTGGTAGTGATTCCCGGTGCACACCACACGATGGGAGAAGATTTCGGGGAACATAAACGCTATGATTTCTTTGTACGCCATTTACAAGGAGGAACTCCACCGGAATGGAATGCAATAACATATCGCTAGGATTTATATAATGTATACCTCAAAAGTAGAGCCGGATTTAGGTCTGACTCTACTTTTTATTGTATTAACTATCAATTAAATAATTTTTCATTCATTACAGGTAATAAGATTTCTGAGTTTTTATTCATATCTTTGTGTATCGATATATAAAAGATACTATGATAAAAGCCATCTCAAATATGATTATCAGACAAAAAGTCTACCTGATGCAGCTCTTGTGTCTTTTAATATTCAGCCCCTTGCTGCATGCTCAGGATATCGTGGTCAGAGAAATACCTTCCTTAGATAAACTTCCGGTGAATGCCATCCATCGTATATTTCAGGACAGCGATGGCTACATGTGGTACGGCACTTTCAACGGTCTCTGCCGAAACGACGGATACAATATCCGCGTTTTCCGCTCCGATCTGTATCACCCGGGACTCTTATCGGATAATTATATTACTTATATCTCCGAAGACCACGACAAAAAAATCTGGTTCGGAACCATGAAAGGAGGCTATATACTGGATAAAGCTACCTGCCGGATCACTCCCATGGATTTGCAGGAGTGCTCCGACAAGAATGTATTCACTATAAACGTAACCCGGGACGGGAGTATATGGGTAAGCATGCATGGCGTATTATTCCGGTTCAAGGCTGACGGCACTCTGATAAAGCGGTATAAAACCGAATACAACCACTCTCCTGAATTTGTGTACATCGTCTACGAAGACAAGAACGGGGATTTAATAATCTCCCTCACCCGAGGCGGAATGTATAAACTCAATAAAGATACGGACAACTTTGAAGCCTACTTCCACCACAGGGATTATATGGACATTGAACGGATCATCTGGGACGAAACAAACGGATATTACTGGCTCGGCACCTGGGGAAAAGGAATCGTACGCTTCGACCCGAACAGTAAATCTCCGGAAACGCAATATATTCCCCAGCCTCTCCCTGTAGATATCACAGGAAATGCTACGGGAGCTATCTACCACATGGTGCAGGATGATGTATTCCACTATATATGGGTCACTTCCTGGAAAGACTTGTTTGCTTTCCGCATCACAAAGGAGGGACACTTAGAACAAGTGGACACTTCCTCTTTCCTTACCCCCGGCAACAAAATACTTTATGAAATATATAAGGATAAAGACGGGAAGCTATGGGTATCGGCTTTCGATGTAGAAAGCTTTATTATCGATATCCGCGATTACATTGTCCAGAAGTATCCCCTGCCGGATTTAAGAAACCAGTTAAAGGCGAATCCCGCCATAAACTCACTGTGCAAAGATGAAGACGGTATCTTCTGGTTTTCGCAAGACCGATACGGCCTATGCATTTATGATAGCCGGAAAGAAAAGCTCAAACACTATTCACAATGTCAAGGAACCCGGAATTTACCATTTGGAGATGTCACCAACATAGCCAGATCATATAACCACAACTGGATATGGGCTACTTCGTATGGCCCCACCGTCTTCGGCCTAAGCCAGCAGAATATGGAAATGAAAGAAGATGTACGGATAGAACTTGGCAACGTCACAAATAATCCGGGACTGATTACCTCACTATTCGAAGACCCTCAAAATAATCTATGGATAGGTACTACGACAGGATTGTTCGTATACCGGATTATGAGTGCAACTCTTGAAAGCATTCCGGAATTATCGGGTCCGGTTGCCGGCATCACCCAAACAGCCGACAGCCGGATATGGACTGTCATCCGAAACAAAGGCATCTACCGGATTGGGCAGGATAAAGGTATCGAATCTTATCCCTTCGATAAAGACTTTGTATGCATAGATGCCACGAGTGACGGAAACCTCTGGATGGGTACTACCGAAGGGGAAGTCTTACTGTTCGACCCGAGACAAAAGGAGAAACTGAAAGACTACAGTTTCAGTTGCGGCATGAAGGGGGATATCATCAATAATATCACTGTAGACGTCTACAATCATGTATGGATCACTACCAATCAGATGATTAAAGAGTTCAACCCGCGCAATGGCGCTTACCGGAGTTACAGCACCAGGGATAAGAATTTCCTCCTTACCCGTCTGCTATCCAAAGCCGTCTACTACGACCGGAAAGGAGAAATCTATTTCGGCGGAATCTCAGGCATTGTGTCCATCTCACCAACCCAGCAACTGGAAAGCATACCCGAACAGGTAACCACCCATATCAGTGACATCAAGATCATGGGAAAGAGTATTTGGGACGACCAGTTGAAGCAAGACCCTATAAATACACCTATCCGCCTGTCACCCAATGATCAGAATCTGGAAATCGAATTCTCTTCATTAGATTTTCATAACTTAGACCAGATACGTTATGCATACCGGATGGTGGGTATAGACAACGACTGGATCTACCTAAATGACCGGAAGAATTCCGCCTTCTACAACAGATTGGACAAGGGAAAATATACATTCCAGGTGAAAGCTACCGATAAAAACGGGTTATGGAGTAATGAGGTGACGGAGATAACAATCCACCGCCTACCTGCCTGGTACGAAACCTGGTGGGCTTATCTCTTTTATACCCTGCTAGTTATGGGCATCATAGGATATAGCATTTATGCCTATCTGAAACGGATGAAACGCAAGAACGACGAGAAATGGGCGGACAGTGCCGAGTTGGTGAAAATGCATCAATATCTGGATACCAAAGACAGCATTTCCACCTCTGAATTTGCCGAGATAGATAAGTTACTTCTGGATCGGGCGACCAAAGCGGTAGAAGAACATCTGAATGAACCGGAATTCAATGTGGTATCACTGGCAGAGGCTATGAATATGTCCCGTTCCACACTTTCTCGGAAGATAAAAGTAATCACTGGCAAAACTCCGTTGGATTTTATAAAGGATATAAAGATGCAACATGCCTGCCGGATGTTGGAAAATAAAACGGCAACTGTGGCAGATGTTATCACAGCATTGGGCTACAGTGATTATAAGAATTTCACCCAGTCGTTTAAAGAAGCGTTCGGTATGTCGCCCGGTGAATATCAGAAACAGATAAAAGAGAAGAAAGAAGAAAGTACTCATCCATCTTAATTAAGCAGCAAAGCACCCGATTATTTCAGGTAATTTTGCTCAGATCATAGGGGGTAATTAGTCAATTTAGAGTTGATTAATTACCCCCTATGATTTGATTTATAAGCATTAACAGCTTTACTCTTATTTGTTTTCCTTTGCTGCCGAAAGATGGATGAGCTCACCTCTATCGAAAGAAAAAGAAACCTTTAATTTTAAATTCAAATTCATGAGGAACTATCATTTTAAAAGATCATCAAAGAAAACTCTCCTCTCCGTGATGATGGTATCCGCTCTCTATGCGGGCTACCCACAGGATGCTTTTGCAACGGTAAATGAAGTACAAGCAGTCATGCAATCCAACCCTGTAAAGGGACAGGTAGTAGATGAAAACGGAGACCCCGTCATCGGAGCTACCGTAATGATGAAAGGTACATCCAAAGGAGCTATTACAGACCTTAACGGTAACTTCACGCTGGAAAATGCAGCTAAAGGTACATTGGTAATTTCTTATATAGGTTACATTACAGAAGAAGTGCAGACAAACGGACAAGCATCTGTAAAAGTGGTATTAAAAGAAGATGCCAAGCGGCTGGATGAAGTAGTGGTAATAGGATATGGCACACAACGCAAGGAGGAACTGACAAGCTCGGTGATGAGTGTGAAAGCCAGTGAGTTTGTACAAGCAACAAAACCGGATGTAGCAGGGCTAATCAGGGGTAAGGTTGCAGGCTTAGCTGTAGTTTCGCCTGATGCCAATCCATTGTCCACTTCACAAGTTTCGTTGCGTGGTGTTGCTACGCTCAATTCAGGCACCTTTCCTTTGGTCATCATTGATGGTGTCCAGGGAGATCTCAACAGCGTTTCTCCGAATGATATTGCACAAATCGATATATTAAAAGATGGTTCGGCCGCAGCTATTTACGGAACTAGGGGTACCAACGGTGTAATACTGATAACCACCAAAAGTGGAAAAACAGAAATGAAGCCATCAATCGAAGTCAATAGCTATATTTCGTTTCAGAAGATAAATAAGAAGCTCCCTATGATGAATGCTGCCCAATATCTGGATAAAGTCCAACAAGGAATCCCCGGTGCAATGGATAACGGAGCCAGAGTTGATTGGATGGACGAAATATTACAGACTCCATTCAATCAGACATACAGTATTAACCTTAAGGGTGGATCAGCAAACACCAGCTACATAGCCAGCTTCGATTATACCTCGAATGAGGGAATTGTAAAACGCTCAAAAGTAGATATGATTTATCCTCGTATCAACATTGTTCACCGTATGTTTGACAACAAGCTTAAAATAGAGGCAAATTTGAATGGCTATCAAAGGAAGTACGACATCGGATACAGTAATGATGTATATCAGAGTGCATTGATTTTTAATCCGACAAGTCCTATAAAAGATGAAAATGGTAATTGGACTGAAATAGCACGTGATATGAAATCCGGTTGCCCTTCTGAACGAAACAAAAGGAGAGAATAAATCAACGAACTTAAGAGCCTATTCAGGCATAACCCTTATTCCTGTTGAGGGGCTGGATATTAAATTCCTCATCTCAAATGAGACATACAACAACTTTTCCGGATATTATGAGACTAAGAAGCATAAATCAACCACAATTAGTAAAAAGAACGGGTATGCTTCACGTTCAACAGCCCGCAATGAAAATACCATGATGGAGTTAACAGCTCAATATAATAAGCAATTCAACAATTCACACAATCTGAATGCATTAGCTGGATATAGTTGGAACAAATGGAACTATCAATCCGCTTCTATGGATAATTATGACTTTCCATCCGATGATTATTCATATAATAATATGGGGTTAGGCAATGCGCTGAAAGAAGGAAAAGCAAACCAATCGTCCTATCAAGGTGAGAATAAGCTCATTGCATTTTTTGCAAGAGTAAATTACAATTATAAAGGTAAATATTTCATTTCTGCCAGCGTGAGACATGAAGGTTCTTCTAAATTTGGTAAGGACCACAAATGGGGTAATTTTCCGGCAATATCCTTAGCCTGGAATATGAAGGGAGAGCAATTCCTCAATAATATCCAAGCAATTAGTACCCTTAAACTAAGAGCCGGTTTTGGTATAACAGGAACGGAACCCGGTTCGGCTTATATCTCTTTAAATTCATTAAATATGGGAGGTTACGGCTACTATAACGGACAATGGACTAATCTTTTACGACCAGGAGGGAATCCAAATCCTGATTTACGATGGGAGAAAAAAGAAGAATTGAATATTGGCCTTGACTTCGGCTTTCTCAATGACAGAATATCCGGAAGCATTGATTTCTACAACCGGGAAACAAAGGATCTTATAGGCTCCTATCAAGTCCCTGTACCACCTTATTATAGCGCATGGATTACAGCAAATGCCGGTTCAATGCGAAATACAGGTCTTGAGGTATCTTTGAATGTAGTTCCCGTACAGAACAAGAATCTCATTTGGGATTCAGGTATCAACTTTTCAACGAACAAAAATAAACTCTTATCCTTGTCCAGTGACAAGTATTTCTCAGACTCCTATCAGAATGCAGGAAACACACTTGCTCCTATTCAGCAACCGACTCATAGAATGCAGGAAGGAGAACCGATTGGAAATTTCTACGGTTACAAAAGTATTGATATAGACGAAGACGGACACTGGATCATAGAAGGTGCAGATGGTAATCCCAAGCCCATTTCAGAGCAACAGGATTCCGACAAGAAAGTCTTAGGTAACGGTCTTCCTAAATTTTACCTGAACTGGAATAATACAATCAGATATAAGCAAGTTGATCTGTCTGTTACTATGCGGGGAGCATTCGGCTTTCAGATATTAAATATGGCAGAAATGCATTACGCAGCTCCGGTTTCATTATTGGGAGGAGATAACGTTATGGAGAAAGCCTTTGATAATGTATATGGTAAACGCCCATTGGCTTACGATCAATCCCTGCAATATGTAAGTTACTTCGTTCAGGATGGTGATTATTGGAAATATTCATCACGAACTTCTGTCGAAGTACTTTTAGAAAAACGAAAACCGTCACGAGGGAAGCCAAATTCTTCAAGTACCACAGGCTTCTTATATTTCTGCGCAATCACTATGTGATCATTAATATATTTCTTCGTATTCTCCTTAGCTCGCGGAAGAAGTTCTTTCAAACTATCAGCTTTTACCCATCCCCAGTTATAAGGCCAAATATGGATATTCAGATAGTCAATATTCGGATCTGCATGCACTCTTTCATATAATGCAATATCCCCCTCACATCCCGCAGCACCTTCACTTCCCGAAGAAACCATATGATTGGAATCAAGTGACTTAATAAGAGCGGCAACATCTGCCATCCATTGAGCGAAAGGCTCCTTGTTTTCATCGGAAAAAGCGCGAGGCTCATTGCCTATCTGCCAGGACATAAGCGTTGGATCATCCACATATTTTATCTGATTATACCTATTTGTTCTTGTGACGATGTCTTTGACATAATTAGCAAACAACACCTTCGCGCTATCCGATTGCTGAAATTGTTTCACATACTCCATATAGGCAGGCCAACCGTCTATTGCAGGCACTACAGCCTTACCGTGTCCCGACCATTGCAGATATACAGAATAACCACCACTCCACTCCCAAGAGTTATTCAAATAAAGTACGGCAGTCATATCCCGTTTGCGCAACTCATTCATGAAGTAATCCAATCCGGCTAAAATAGTATCATTATACACACCGGGAGCTACTTGCAGAGAAGGTTGTACACGGGTTTTCACACCATTTTCACCGTCCGCACCTACCAATACACGCAAATTATTAATACCGATACTTTTCAGAAAATCCAATTCTTTATGCAGGCGTTCACGATTGCCTCCTTCACCTTCAGAACCAAGAATGGCACCGTACCAGAAATTGGTACCTACATAATAATAGGGTTTTCCATTACGGATGAACTGTCCGTTCGCATTCACATGAACGAATGAGTTTTCAACAGGTTTAGGAGTACATGCACCCAAAAAGGATAAAAGAAGAGTCAATAAGAATAAGTGTCTCATATTATCAGGTTTTAGTAACAATTTTATCATTTCCCTATTCCCATCTGTTTCCACAGCCATGCCAGCCATTCGTCCCATTGTTCCTGATACCAATAATGACCAGTTTCAAGATATGGATGGAGTTCTTTGGGAGAAGTCACCGCATTATAAGCGGCATACATGGAAGTCGGCGGACAAACATCATCATTATATCCCCAACTGAACCAGCCGGATACTGTAAGACAACGGGCAAAGTTCGCCGTATCATAATAACGCACCACTTCCAGTTCTTTAGCATCGGGAGCACCATAATAATAGAAATAATGCGGCCAGCCACAAGCACGTTTCTTCATAAAGGCTTCATGATCGCACAGTGCCGGATGAACGGCAGCAAAGAAAGTGACGCGCGGATCAAGGGCCGCCGTCATCACAGAAAGTGCCCCACCCTGGCTGGAGCCTGTCACACCAAGTGCCTGCCCGTTATATTGCGGCAAATCACAGATGAAATCTACTGCACGCAAAGCACCGATAATCACCCGGTGATAATAGAAATTCCTCAAATCATTCCGGCAGAAAGTCCAATAACCATTCAATGCACCATTCATCAAGTTATCATAAAAAGATTGCTCCATAGTAACGGGAATACCGTGGATGCCAACTTCCAATGTGATTACACCTTGTTCCGCTGTATAAACATCGCCGGCATACGGACGAATGCCAGCACCGGGCACACGCAACAGAGCCGGATACTTACCTTCTTTTTTCGGTACACAAAGGACACCATAGAAACGGGAACCCCAACGATCTGTCTGAAAGCTTACATGATAAACATTGACTGTTGCAGTGCATCGTTCGGGAAGCAGAGTCATCAAGGGTTGAAGCGATGTCCGGCGGGCGCCTTCCAGCTCTTTCACCCAAAATTCACGAAAATCCACGGGAAACTCCGTAATAGGCTGCAATTGTTCGGGAGCATAAGCAGCGGTCGCCAATCCTTCGTATTTACGGTCACCTACATGTGCCGTCACTTTGCAACGCAGGAATCCGGGTGTCTTCATCGTCCCTTGCAACTTTAATTCACCATTCTTCAGTAATACGCCTTTCTTGACTTCGGTAGGATACATCTCCGGCCCCAGCTCATAATCCACCGTCACGTTCTGCAAAAGATTCTGAGCCTTCAGCACCCTCACGGTAAATGTACATTTGTCATTCAAACGATAATTCCAATCGGTATGATCAGGAGAAACCATTACACGGATTTCATTACCGCGTATCTGCGCTGTTGCAGCAAGCATACACAACAGACATCCAAAAAGAAGTGATATTTTTCTCATGGTAGAAAACTAAGATTTGTTCGTTGTTGCAAATGTACGTGGTTTCGAAGAAGAATAATGATACAATATTATCATATCACAATCTTCTTCTTTCTATAGTTTTCCCTGAATTCCTTTGGTGAACAATCTTTTTTACGTTTAAACATCCGGTTGAAGTTGGACAGATTATTAAAGCCGCAATCATAGCAGATTTCGGCAATGGTATGCGCCGAGTCCACCAGCAAGCGTGTAGCAAACCCTAGACGAATATCTATAATATAGTCGGAAAGCGTCTTCCCTGTACGCAAACGGAAGAAACGGCTGAACGAAACCGGTGTCATACCCACCATATCCGCCAGAGTATTCAAACGAATATCTTCCTGATAATGATCGGCAATATATTTCTGTACCTTCTGCACCCGGCGGCTGTCAGAGAATGTCTCGATCTTAGCAAAGGAAGAACTGGACAGCACCTTTGCATCATCATACAAAGACAACTCATAAAGGATGCGCAGAAAATGCATCACCGCATAGAATCCCTGTTCTTCGGAAGCCAGTTTATCCAGCCAGTTATACACCTTCATGATGGCTTGCATGGGGAAACTAATGCCGCATTGCGCCTTTTCCAACATACGCCGGATGCTGTCGAACTGGTTTTTATTCATGAAGTTCTTGAAAAACAGGTCGGATGAGAACTGAATCGTGATTTCCCGTATCTCCTTCGAAGTACATTCGTGTTGCTCCCACACATGTTCCAGCTCTTTGCCGGTAATCAGTACCAGATCATAGTCACTGATCACCTCGGCAGAGTCTCCCACTACCCGGCGGACACCGGCTGCGTGTTCCGTAAAGTTTAGTTCGAATTCGGCATGACAGTGGATAGGATAAGTAAACTCCGTCTTGCGACGGTCGGCGATATAAAAACAATCGCGGTCGGACAAGGGAGTAATCTCCCTCATAATGTAGTTTGAGTTTTCCATATTGATTGGTTAAAATAGTATCATGTCACAAAAATAACCATTCTTTTTAATCCCGAATGGTAGAATTTGTTTTATTATGGGGTAAGATTTGTTATAAAAGAAAGAAAGGTTATACCTAACCATCGGAAAGGTATAACCTTAAAAGAAAAAAGCAATAACTGTATTTTATTTCTCCTATTTTATTTCACAAAGAAAGAATCTTTCAGCAGATCTTTATCATCAGAAGATGCACCCACCATCACAATGAACTCACCCGGTTCTACAATCTTCTTCATCTTTTTATCATAGAAAGCCAGTTTATCGGGAGTAATCTTAAAGTTCACGACCTGACTTTCGCCGGCTTTCAACGATACGCGGGCAAAGTCTTTCAGTTCCTTCACCGGACGGGTGACGCTACTGAATTTATCGCGGATATACAGTTGCACGATTTCCACTCCATCACGGTCGCCCGTATTCGTAACTTTTACACTCACATCCACCGTACCGTCCTTAGTGATTTCTTTCTGTGCCAATTTTAGGTCATCATATTTATAAGTAGTATAAGAAAGGCCGTGACCGAACGGATAGAGCGGAGTGCTTGGCTTACCTGCCGCATAAGGATGGAAGTATTGTGACGGCTTATGGTTGTATATCATCTGCAACTGACCTACACTATGAGGAATCGTAATAGCCAATTTGGCGGACGGATTCACCTGACCATACAGAATTTCGGCTACTGCCTGACCACCGTACATCCCCGGTGCCCATGCTTCTACGATAGCGGGAAGATTTTCGGCCGCCCACTGCACACCGAGAGGACGTCCATTCACCAAAATAAGAATAGTCGGTTTACCGGATGCAGCCACTTTCTCTATCAACTCGTTCTGCAAACCTACGAGGTCGATATCCGAACGGTCGGTATCTTCACCGTCCGTACGGTCGTTCCAACGGAAGCGCATCATATATTCGCCTGCCACTACAATATTGAGATCAGCACTCTTGGCACGCGCGGCAGCTTCAGCCACTTTCTTCGGATCCATGTTGCGCGGGTCCCAACCCTGGTCTACAAAATCAAACTGAGTATCGGGAGCAATCATTTTCAGACCTTCCAGGATGGTAGTTACGTTTTCATCTTTCTCAGGAGCACTCCAGTCACCCAGGATATTCTGGTCGTCGGCATTGATACCGGTCACCATGATCTTCTTATATCTGGAAGCGTCCAGAGGGAGCACACCGTCATTCTTCAACAATACAATGCCATTGCGGGCAGACTCAAGAGCCGTTGCACGATGCTCATCGCAAAGGCGCACTTTCATGGTTTCGGCCTCATCGGCATAAGGTTGTTCGAAAAGGCCGAGACGGAATTTGATATCCAGTATGCGGCGTACAGACTCGTCAATACGAGATTCTGGGATACGCCCCTCCCTCACTAATTCCACTACCATTTCGTTCCAGTGGATACCATGCATGTGCATGTCCATACCTCCCATAATAGACTGATAAAAAGCTTCCTTCAGATTTTCGGCAGTAGCATGCAGGTCATGGATATGTTCAATGTCCATCCAGTCGCTGACTACGAATCCGGGAAAGTTCCATTCGCCACGCAGAATGTCTTGCATCAACCACTCATTGCTATGACAAGGAATACCGTTCAGCTCATTGTGGGCAGTCATCAGAGACATGGCTCCCGCCTTCACTCCTGCCTCAAAGGGAGGGAAGAAAACTTCACGAAGTGTACGTTCTGACAAATCAGTGGGAGAACCGTTCGTTCCGTTGATGGGTTCACTGCCACCGACGAAATGCTTGATACAAGCCAATACATCTTCGTTGCCATTCAAATCGCCTTGATAACCTTTCACTGACTGTACGCCCAGTAAAGTGACCAGATAAGGATCTTCACCATACGTTTCGCCAACACGTCCCCAACGGGCGTCGCGGGCAACTTCCACATTCGGATTAAACGTCCAGTGCATGTTCATGGCACGCATTTCCTTCGCTGTCTGCCGGGCTATCTTATAGGCCATCAGCGTATCAAAGGAACAGGCAAGATTGATGTTGGTGGGATATACCGTATTATCCGGCGCATTGGCATTGCCATGGATGGCATCGATACCGAATATAATAGGTATCTGCAAGCGACTCTTCATAGCGAGAGATTGCAGATAGTTGGCTTCTTCAATGGTCAGCACATGCAGAAAAGAACCGACCAGGCCTTCTTCCGTCCACTTCTCTATATCTTTCTCCGTAAAGCCGGGATAGAAAGCATTTGCCGTATTATTCTTCAATTCTTCTTCGGTCATCACGGCACTGTTTGCCTTGATATGTTCCACACCGACGAACTGGTTCATCTGACCTACTTTCTCCTCCAGAGTCATTCTTTTCAAGAGATCTTCTACCCTGTCCTTTACGGGTGCGGTAGAGTCTTTATACACTTCCTTCTGGCTTCCGCCGCAGGAACACAAACAAGCTCCGATTGCCATAGTTGCGATTATTTTCTTCATTATTATTAGATTATAAATTAGCTCGTAGCTATATACCGTTACCCCCGCAAAGATAGCGCTCTCCGGAAACTTCCGGTAACATTTTCTTATCCAATTATAGTATAATTTGTTTCCAGTCGGGGCATCTGTTGTAATCCGCTCACTTTTAGACAAAGAAAAACGGTCTTTTCCGGAGAAATTGCCTATTTTTGTTTCCCGATAAAAGTACATTTCTCACTTAAACTGAATGATATGATAAACCCCATTTACTCTCCCGATTCCAAGCGGTATGACAACGGCATGAAATATCGTCGTTGCGGACGAAGCGGCATATTGCTGCCCGAAGTTTCTTTAGGTTTGTGGCACAACTTCGGAGATGTAAACACCTTCTCCAATTCGCAGGCAATGGCACATTACGCCTTCGACCAGGGTATCACGCATTTCGATCTCGCCAATAACTATGGCCCGTCCTACGGTTCGGCGGAAGAAACTTTCGGCATGATTATGAAGAAGTCATTCATGCCCTACCGGGACGAACTGTTTATCTCAACCAAAGCCGGACATGATATGTGGCCCGGTCCTTACGGTGAATGGGGTTCCAGGAAATATCTGATGAACAGTCTTAATCAGAGCCTGAAACGGATGAATCTGGATTATGTAGACATCTTCTATTCGCACCGTTACGATCCGGAAACTCCACTCGAAGAAACATTGCAGGCGCTTGTGGACATCGTGCGCCAAGGCAAGGCCCTGTATGTGGGTATTTCCAAATACCCGAAAGAAGCAGCCGAATTCGCATACCGCTATCTGGCAGAGAGGGATGTGCACTGCCTGCTCTATCAGGGAAGATACAATATGTTCAACCGGGAACCGGAAGAAGAAGGTATTCTGCAACAGGCACGCGAAAACGGTACCGGTTTCATTGCCTTTTCACCGCTGGCACAAGGCCTGCTGACCAACCGTTATCTGAATGGTATCCCCGAAGATTCGCGGATTGCCAAAGGTGGATTCCTGAAGAAAGAAGCGCTGACAAAAGAAGTGCTCAATAGAATAAAGGCACTGAATGAAGTGGCTGCCCAACGCGGACAGACTCTTGCCGAAATGGCGTTGGCATGGGTGCTGAAAGATGAAATGGTCACTTCGGTCATTATAGGTGCAAGTTCCGTAGCCCAACTGGCAGATAATCTGAAAGCCATAGAAAATACAAAGTTCACAGCGGAAGAGTTGGAAACGATCCAACGGATACTGGACTAAAAAGGTATAGTAATGAGTTTTCACCACAGAGTAACACAGAGTTTCACGGAGTTCTATTCATTTGATTTCAAATTGATTAAACTCTGTGTTACTCTGTGGTGAATTAATTCATAACCGAAAAAAAAAGAATAAAAGGTTACCGAAGGATATTCTGTTACTCTATTGATAATCAGCAAATAGTATTTACCAATAGTTTACTGAAATATGTAAAAGCATTTACCACTGTATGTAACGACACTTCCCCCTTATTGTAACGACATTTACCTCGATATGTAACGAGCTTTACCTCGGTGTGTAAATAGAGTCACCGTGTAGAGTCAACACAGTTATCATTTGGGGTAAACTGAATTTTCATGAAAGGAAACATCTGTGGACTTATAGCCTGTAAAATACCGTCTATGCACCTATTCCCCCAATTCAGAGCGCCCCGTTTTTCTGCAAAAGATTAAAATTTAACATACCCCCTTCTGAACCTTTTATTTTTTATCTTGTTCATGTACCAAAAGCCTGAGGTACCAGGGCAGGATTTTTATATTTAACCTAAACATTATAAAAGTATGAAGAAATTAATTCCCCTATTATTGGTGGTCTTGACTTTCGCAGCCTGCGAAAAAGACCCTGACACGGATAAGCTGGACAACAAGTATCTGGTTTATACCAACTATGACACGAAAGCTGATTTCAAAGCTTTCCAAACGTACTACATGCCGGACAGCATCCTTATCATCGGTGATAAGAAAGAAGCTGAATACTGGAAAGACGAGAGCGCTCAGGAAATTCTGCAAGCCTACGCTACCAATATGAACAATCGCGGTTTTGTCCGTGTAGACGATCGTGAAGAAGCCAACCTCGGTTTGCAGGTCAGCTACATCAAGAGCACTTACTACTTTAATGACTACGGACGTCCCGAATGGTGGTGGAATTACCCGGGCTACTGGGATGCACCTTACTGGGGCAACTGGGGCGGATGGTACTACCCGTATGCTGTGACTTATACATATAGCACCGGTTCATTCATCACCGAGCTTCTCAACCTGGAAGCCACTCAAGGCGAAAAGGAAAAATTGCCCATACTCTGGACAAGCTACATGAGCGGATTGCTTAGCGGTTCTACAGCTGTAAACACTAAATTGGCCATTGAAGGTGTGAACCAAGCCTACACTCAATCTTCTTACCTTACTAATAAGTAATTGTTAGTAGTAAATAGTTAAGTAGAGAGGTACAGCCTGAAGTATCTCATAACTAAAAACAATAACAAGTATGAAAACAATAAAATATCTTTCTATAAGAGTACTGGCAATCACTGCCCTGGCTCTCGTCTTCGCCATGCCGGCAAAGGCACAATTAACCGATAACGGTTATGCCAACATCGATTGGCAATTCAACTTCCCCCTGAGCAACCACTTCGCTGATAAAGCCAGCGGATGGGGTATGAGTTTTGAAGGTGGTTACTATGTGACTCCGAACATTGCTCTTGGTGCCTTCCTGGCCTACCACAGCAACCACGAATACTTCGGTCGTCAGACACTTCCCGTAGGTGAAGGCGGTAGCATCAATACTGACCAACAGCACACTTTGTTCCAGTTGCCTTTCGGCCTTGCCGGACGTTATACTTTCGACCGCGGTAGCGCTTTCCAACCTTACGTTGGATTAAAAGTAGGTCCTCAATATGCCGAAATCAAATCTACTTTCAATGTGTACGAAGCTAACAAGAGCACCTGGGGCTTCTACGTATCACCGGAAATTGGTATCAACATCTACCCATGGGCCTATGGTCCGGGTCTGCACGTTGCCGCTTACTATAGCTACGGCACGAACAAGGGTGACTTGTTCACATACAGTGTAGATGGCTTGAGCAACTTCGGTCTACGCCTGGGTATTGCATTCTAACATAATTTGCATTGCAACACAATAAGTTTGACTGGTATTAATTGATTGTTTCAAGACGTGAAAAAGGGAATAACCGGCCGCGTGAGCGGGGGGCTATTCCCTTTTGTAGTTACGAACTACAAGATACAAGCTACAAGTTGCTGCGCTATGTTTACGAACAATTATGCCGCATGGCACTTGTAGCTCGTAGCTCGTAGCTTGTAACTCGTAATTATTTCACCGCCTGATACATCACTTCCTGTATTCGTGTACGAATATCCATCTTCATCAGTTTCGTATTCCATACATTGGGATAAATGCGATTACACAAGAAGACATAAACAAGGCCGTTCGTCGGGTCTACCCAGGCACAAGTACCCGTAAAGCCGGTATGACCATAGACGGTAGAAGGGGTAGCGGCAGCGCATGGGCTCTTTGCCGGATTCTGACGGTCGGGCTTATCAAATCCCAGACCACGGCGGCTGATGCGTGAAACCGTAGTAGTAAATACACGGCAAGTCTCCGGACTCAGATAACGCTTGCCATCCAGTTCACCACCATTCAGCAACATCTGATAAATTCGCGCTACTTCCGTTGCATTAGAGAATAATCCGGCATTACCCGATACACCACCCTGGAAAGCTGCCGACTCATCATGTACAAAGCCCTGAAGAACAGTCTTCCGCAAGAAAGGATCAAAGGAAGAAGGTATAATTTCGGCTTTCGACAGAGGAGCATGGCTACCGGAAACAATGCCGGCATAAGCCGTTCCCGCAGTAGCTGCACCTCGCAGCGGCAAGTATCCGGTACGTTTCAGTCCCATCGGAGCATAGAACTCCTGCTCCAGAAAAGCATCCATCGACATTCCCGCACGCGCTTCCACCAACTGCTGCAACAGGATGAAGCCGACACAACTATACCGATAGCGCCGGTCGCGCAACGGAGTTTCTATAATCTTCTGCCGGTATGCCTCCTTGAAGGAGCGATTCAGCCACAAGCTATCAGAAACCTGCAATGTATACTCTGCCGTGCGTACTTTGGATGTCAGCCCCTTCTGGAACTTGAACTTCGGGTTTGCCCAAGTACGTACACCGATCTGTGCAGAATGTGCGGCATCGGGTTTTGCCTTGAAAAGAGTTCCTTCATAACTTTCCTTATCGATAGCTTCCAGATAGAACAACAACGTGGAAGGCAATCCGGACTCATGCAACAGTAATTGCCGGACAGTAATATCCTTTTTATCCGTATCCTGAAGCCAAGGCAGATAGTCCGACACACGGTCAGTAAGATTCAGACGTCCTTTATCATACAGCTTCATGACGGCAAGCAACGTTGCCGTAGTCTTTGTCAGCGAAGCAAGATCGTAAACATCCGTCGGGGATACCGGCAAAGTAGCACCCGGAATAACGGATGCAGAAAGCCTATTGGCAGAAGCGCCCGGCCAGGTATGCGTTCCGAATGCCTTATTATACATTTCCTTTCCATCTTTCAATATCACGATCTGGCAACCGGGATAGGCACCTTCCTTAATTCCTTCTTTCGCAATCTCATCGATACGGGTCAGCAGACGAGAATTCACTCCATACTCATCGGGCACAAAGTGGAGTGGTGTCTTCGGAGTAATAACCTGCCCCGTACCTGTGGCAAACAAATTGCTGATGCTTGCCGAAAGACGTCCGTCGGCTGTTGCATCTCCATAAAGTATTTTGGCTGTCCGGCACTGCACATCATCTATCGAAGAATGTGCCAATACTACGGCGTCCGCAGCAGACACTGCCCGGCGTATCTGCAACATCTGCTTACCGGGAATAAAAAGCAGATAAACCGCCGGCACATCGTGAGTAAACTCGGCAAAGAATGGTTGGTAGGGTGCCAGACGATGTTCCGTGACGCAGACAAGAATACGTTTATATTGCGACAATGAATCACGCAACAGCTTGCGTGCAGCAGACTGCAAGTCTTTCTTCAGCTGAAAGACGGTGGGACTTCCTTTCGTCCCGGCGGAATTTATATATCCGGAGAGTTCTTTCAGAAACGGCTGTACCTCTTTCGCATCCCCCACATTGAGCACTGCCACTTCACGGGTATCCGCATCCAGCGGAAGCACATTGTTCTTATTTCTCAGCACAGTGATCGCCTCCTGGTTCAGACGCCGTATCAGATCACGCGTATGTGCCGTATTGATACGGTTTCCCAAACCGGAAAGACGGACAAAAGGTTTCTTCGACAATCCGAGAGCATATTTATAGGTAAGCACTTTCCGACACTTCGTTTCGATCTCCGCTTCTGTCAACTCACCGCTCTTCACGGCATCCAGTATAGCTTCCACCTCTTCCTTTATCCGCCGGGGAACGAGCAACAGGTCGTGCCCCGCCTGCAATGCCTGCAAGCAAATACTCGTGTTATTGGCAGATACTCCCTTCATGGCAAGTGCATCCGTAAACACCAACCCTTTGAACTGCATCTCCTGTGTCAGCAAATCATGCACCACTTTACGCGAAAGCGAGGAAGGTACTCCTCGTTTCGGCTCAAGCACCGGCACTTCCAAATGTCCCACCATCATACCGGACAGTCCGGCCTGAATCGCCTTTCTGAACGGATAAAGCTCCACACTGTCCAGACGTGCACGCGAAAACGACAACTTCGGCAATGAATGATGCGAATCCACATCCGTATCTCCATGACCGGGAAAATGCTTGCTTACGGAAAGTACACCGCCATCTTCCAGTCCACGTGCATAAGCTATCACTTTATCCGCCACATTTACCGGACTTTCTCCAAAAGAGCGGGTATTGATAACGGGATTCTTCGGATTGATATTCACATCCGCCACAGGAGCAAAGTTGACTTGCACGCCAAGCTCACGGCACTGCCGGGCCATCTCGCGCCCGTACTCATAGAGCAGGCTGTCGTTTTGTATACAGCCCAGAACCATATTTCGCGGAAACACCGGTGTACCCCGCAAACGCATGGAAAGTCCCCACTCACCATCGAAGGTAATCATCAACGGAATATCCGCTATTTTCTGCGCTTCATTAGTCAGTGCCACCTGGTTTTCCATTAAACCACCGGAAAAAAGCAGGCCACCCACTTTGTAGTCGTCCACTACTTTGCGCAACAGGTCGCGGTTTGCTTTATCCTGTTGGGGGGCAATGGTATAAATGAATAGCTGTCCGATACGTTCTTTCAGACTCATCTTGTTGAGCACTGAGTCCACCCACTGCCGGCAGCGGGCATCATTGGTAAAGGGACGCATCAGGATAGGTTCAACAGGCGTAACAGGGGATTGCGGTGCCGGTAAGCGATGTGTCTGAGCATCAAAACGGGCACAACAACTGAATAGTATCAAGAGGAATAGGAATAGTTTCTTCATTATTATCTATACATTAAGGCTACCAAAGTTATAGTATTTCAAACACAAAGACACGGAAAACACAGAGTTTTTTCGACTAATTAGTAAAAAACACTGTATTTCCCGTGTCTCCCGTATTTCTATGTTCCAGCTATTTCAGACTTTTATAAATCGCCTCCTGTATATCCGTGCGAATATTCATTTCACCCAATTTCGTATTCCACACATTGGGACACAGGCGGTTACTGAGGAAGACGTACACCGTCCCGTGTTCTGGATCCACCCAGGCACAAGTCCCCGTGAAACCGGTATGCCCATAAACGGCAGCGGTAGCAGAGGCAGCACAAGGACTATTCTTCAAATCCTTCAGATTAGGTTTGTCGAAGCCCAATCCCCGACGGCTGATAGCGGAAGTTTCCGTAGTGAACAGGCGGCAGGTCGCTTCGCTCAGATAGCGTTTACCGTTCCATTCGCCACCGTTCAATATCATCTGATAGATTTTAGCCACTTCGGAGGCGGTGGAGAAGAGACCGGCATTACCGGATATGCCACCCATGCAGGCAGCAGCCTCATCATGCACATAGCCACACAAGTCCTGACGACGCAGGAAGTCGTTTGCAGCCGTAGGCATTATCTCTTCTTTGGAGTATTTCTGCAAAGGCAGGTACATGGTACGCTGCAAGCCCATAGGCGCATAGAACTCCTTAGCCAGATAGAGGTCCATCGGCAACTTGACAATTGACTCTACCACCTGTTGCAACAGTATAAAGCCGAGATCACTGTACACATACCGCTTACTGTCCATTTCGCAACGGGCAATCTTTTGCAGGATGGTATTCTTAAAGCTCTTATTCAACCACATCTTATCAGCTACATGCAAGTTGTAAACCGATGATTCTTTCTCCGACACCAGTCCTTTCTTGAACTTGAAATCCGAACAATAATAGCTATGTTCGCTTACCCGCGTGCGATGCCATTCATCCACCCAACTTTGAGCATACGGTCCATGCACGGAGTTCGGGTCGATAACCTCCAGATAGAAACGAATATAAGGCGGCAGGCCAGACTCGTGAAGAAGCAAGTCCTTAATCGTAATATTCTTCTTATTCGTACTTCTCAGGAAAGGCAAGTATTGGGAAACCTTATCCGTCAGTTTTAATTTACCACCATCATAAAGTTTCATCACAGCAAGCAGCGTTGCAGTAGTCTTTGTCAGAGAAGCCAGGTCGAACAGATCCGTAGGACGTACAGCAGTGGTATCCTTATCGGAATGTATACCGAAACATTTATCATACACTGTCTGACCGTCTTTCAGCACCAGCACCTGGCAACCGGGATAAGCTCCGGCAGCCAATCCTGCCTGCACGATAGCATCAATGCGATGTAACTCATTGGACTTCATCCCCAAATCCTCGGGAATAATACTTCCCGGCTTCATCCCCGGAGTGATCACACTTCCCTCACCGGCCTGATAAAGACTTCCGATACTCATGGAAAGTTTGCCTTGGGCAGGCACTTTGGCAAAGATGACACCTGCCACATATTGTTGGATATCCGCTTCAGAAGAATGTCCCAGCACTACGGCACTGGCTTGGTTCAAAGCAGGCTCTAACGGTTGCATTCCACGATAAGACGTAAAAAAAGCATATACCAGCGGCACGGACAAGTCCAATCCCGCCAGAAAATCGGCATAAGCAACCACATCGGCATCTTTTCCCGATACGCTGACCACTATACGCCGATAGTCCGCCAACTTACGCGCCAGTTCACGGCGGCCATCTTCCGACATTTCTCTTGTCAAACGAAAACACTCCATAGGAACAGGAGATAATTTCTTCATCTCATCCACAAAAACACTGTCTTTGCCTTCGCCTATACTCAGAAGAGCAATAGGAGCACCACCGACCGGTGTCAAAGGCAATATCCCGAAATGATTGCCAAGCACCGTAATGGAGGCTTGGCGCAACCTGGTTACCAGAGCCTTCGCCTCATCCGTATGGATACGATAGCTCATTCCGCTAACTTGTAACTGCGGGCGTGGCTGGCGCAAGCCTAACAAATATTTATAAGTAAGTATCTTACGGCATTTCGCTTCCACTTCTTTCTCAGAGAGAACGCCCTCTTTCACAGCACTCAGTACTTCCTGCACAGCGTTTGCTGTGTTGTACTGCACCAATACCATATCATTTCCGGCAAGTAAGGCTTTTGTAGTAAGCTGGGGCACAGACGAAACACCTTTCATATCCAGCGCATCCGTAAACACCAAGCCCTGGAAACCCATTTCATCTTTCAGCAATCCCGTTACTACATTTCTGGAAAGTGAAGATGCCGTTTTGGCGTCCGGTTCCAAAGCAGGCACTTGCAAATGACCTACCATCACACCGCCCAATCCGGCACGCACCATTTCGCGGAACGGATACAGCTCGACGCTATCCAAACGTTCACGATTATAGTAGAGCACCGGCAGTCCCTTATGCGAGTCCACGTCCGTATCTCCATGACCGGGAAAGTGTTTGCTTACGGACAGCACACCACCACTTTCCAATCCACGACTGTAAGCCAGCACCTTTTCGGCTACTTTCTTCGGATCTTCACCGAACGAACGAACATGAATCACCGGATTCAAAGGATTAGTATTCACATCCGCATCAGGTGCAAAATTGACATGCACACCCAATTCACGAAATTCCCGTGCCACCTCACGTCCGTATTCATAAATCAACTGATTGTCTTCAATACAGCCCAGAGCCGCATTCTTTGGGAAATAAGGTGTACCTTCCAGACGCATGGAGAGCCCCCACTCACCGTCAAAAGTGATCATAACGGGAACTTTGGAGTTCTTCTGCGCAATATTCGTCAGTATTGCCTGTTCTTCCGGCGTACCTTCGGCAAAGAGCAGACCTCCGATCTTATACTTCTTCACAAGATCACGTATCTGCTTCTTTTTCTGCTTATCTGCCTTGGCCGGGAAGGTAGTGACAATCAACTGCCCCACTTTCTCTTGCAGGTTCAAACCGGAAAATACGGAATCTACCCACTGTTTGCAACGTGCATCTGCCGCTGAAGGCAGAAAAGGGGCTTCTGCCTGGGCATGAAGCAAGGATGTGCCACCCCATAAAAGGATAGCCAACAACAAGAGAATTGTTCTCTTCATTTTTATTATGTATTACTTAGATGATGGTTGGGCTTCTTCTTCTGTAAGTGTCAGTTTCAACATTCCCACATAAATTCCACTTTTTCCTGTATGCATCACAGGTACATTCTTACCGTCTTTATTCAAATAAATAGCCGGCTCTTTCATGAAAGTATGGGTATGTCCGCCCAATATGGCATCAATATTATTTGTTTTCTGTGCCAGTTCTTCGTCACAAGGAGCACCTTTAAGCTGATAACCCAGATGCGACAAGCAAATAACGACATCACAACCTTCCTGATTCTTCAGCAGATCCGTCGTCTTCTGTGCCACTTCTATCGGATCATTATAAACCACACCTTCACATTTATCGGCCTGCACCAATCCTTCCATCTTCGGAGCAAGACCAAAGACACCGATCTTCAATCCATTGCGGCTGAAAGTAGTATAAGGTTTCACCAGTCCTTCCAACACCGTACCTGTTACGTCATAGTTGGCACATACCACTGGGAAGTTTGCCATACGGAACAGACGTGCCATATTTTCCAGACCGAAATCAAACTCATGATTACCAATCGTCATGGCATCGTACCCCATAAGGTTCATCATCTTGACTTCTACTTCTCCCTGGAACAGATTATAGTAAGGAGTTCCCTGAGAGATATCTCCACAGTCGAACAGCAACAGATCAGGGTTCACCTTGCGTGCCTCTTTAATAAAGGTGGCCCGGCGCACGGTTCCGCCCATACCGGCATAGCGGTCGGCAGCATTTACAGCAATGGGCTCAATGCGGCTATGTGTATCACTTGTTTGCAGAATCACCAATTGCTTGGTTTTCTGTGCAGAGTCAGGAGCCAGCAGACAAAGGGGGGCCTTGGAGATTTCCCGGATAGATTGTTGTGCTGATGCCGGAAGAAGGCAGCAGACTGCCAACGTTAAAAGAATATATCGTTTCATGATTTCTGATTTATGAATTATGATTTATTTTCTCGGTGAGCAGGATTACTCATCTTTCACAGTTACTCTACCTTCCAGACGCGAAGTGATCTTCTTTCCGGCAGCAGTTTGACGTTCCACATAGTCCATGAACAGGCCGCGCAAAGTGGCTCCGTCCGGACATTCCCGTTTCTCTGCCTGAGGCAAAGCAGTCATTCCGTCGTTTCCGTCAGCCAGATAGTCGATTGTAGCAATCGTATAGAGTTGATCGTCTTCTATCGGACGCCCGCCAACCGTACCTTGCAGCAATTTCCCGTCTTTCGTAATCAGGAGCTGTACTCCACTGATACCTTCACCATGACGCACAGCGATATTATTAAACAGTTCTTTCAGATAGACTCCCTTCATTGTTAATACACAAAGGGAATTTTCGAAAGGTAATATCTCATAGATATTTTCGGTAGTGATAGGGCCTTCTGTCAGTACATTACGCAAACCACCCATATTTATCAGCCCCATATCGGCAGGCTTGCCCAGCACTTGTGCGGCAGCATTGCGCAATACATCCGCTACCAGATTGGAAAGCAAACTCTCCGGAGCTCCTTTATCCATACTCATTTCCGCAGTACCCACCACACGATACATGATACTGTCAACTTTTGCCTTATAAGGAGCAAGCAGTGCCACCGCTTCAGCATCCGGGTTCACATCCCAAGTAGAGTCAATCGCCACCATGGTTCCCTCTGACTTCGTCACCTTATATGCAGAAGTACAAGAACTTAGCAGGAATATAACTGCCAGAAATACACCGGGAATAAATTTCAAAGTTATTCTTTTCATTTTGTTCGGGTTTTTAAATTGCTACAAATATAACGAATAGTCTTTCTTATCCTGTCCTGACGGAAAGAAAAAAGATGAACTTTTTCGTTTTCAGACACATTTTTTAAGTTTCGGGATATTTCGACATTAAACGGCTTACACAACTTCTGACTGTACCCGAGATGCACTTGCTCCGTACCAAGTCCGGGATTTCTTCGGTCAGAGGTGCTTCTGAGCGAAGAAGGTACGGAGCAAGTACGGTTGAGACACAGTTATGGCGGGGCATGAACAACACAATGATTCATTCACTATGCTAAACCGAGGGTACTTCCCACTACGACTGAAGATATCTCCCACTACGACTGAAGGTACCTCCCACTAGGACTGAACTCGTGTTTCACTACGACTGATCATGATGGAACACCAAGTTTCTTGTCACACAGGTGGTTACGGGACATATGAACTTTGGTTTGCTCTTCTCTTTTCGGTTATGAATTAATTCACCACAGATTACACAGATTGACACAGATTCTAT
>ENA-OYYS01000063-OYYS01000063.1-human-gut-metagenome-genome-assembly--contig:-NODE-63-length-61039-cov-5.257330_pt1 | contig 61039 bp, 75 predicted proteins | sample MGYA00243253_ERZ653457 | MGnify/ENA primary metagenome ERZ653457 (study PRJEB26926, sample SAMN06165090) | human gut metagenome | biome: ENVO:00009003; feature: ENVO:2100002; material: ENVO:00002003... | reverse complement strand
AGAGGTCTCGTGGGCTCGGAGATGTGTATAAGAGACAGATCCAGCAGCTCGCCGTTCTGTGGTTCGTCACCGTCCAGCAGGGCCCCGACAAAGTAGGGAGCTTCCCTGTTACCGACCGTTTCCACACCCGTTTCCAGTACAGCCATAAGGGAATAGACGGAACGTTCGCGTCCGGCATATTGCCGGCGGACGATATCCCCGGTCTGCAAGCCCTGTGTCTTGTCGGAATCGGGGTCGATACGGATCTTATATTTCGGGTAGCGGAATACGGACATGGTATCATAACTTTTCTACGGTGTCTCCCGAGCAGCTGTCGCTCACCCAGAGAGAGCCGTTGGTGGCGGAGATTTTCTTCACCTCGAATTCGTAGGCACGGAATTTATGGCGTGCCACGATTTCATCGAAGGTGGCGACAATGCTTCCCGTTGTACGGTTCTGCCGGATGGCCCAGCCGCTGCCGGCAAAGCCCGAAGAGAAGAATTCGGAGGAGAGCGACCCCAGAAACAAGCTGTCACCGTAATGCTTGATGCCACCGGCAACGGCTTGCAGACGCGCCTCCCCGGTAAAGTATAGCACGCCGTCTGTCAAACGGGTTGCGGAGCCGTCAATGCCGATGTGTCCGGTAGCCTCCAGTGGCACGCCGACCGTTACGAAATCCGCATCGGTAGTAAGAAAGAACGATTCGGATTTCCGGTTCTGCGGAGCATAACGACCGGTCGAGGGCCGATGTCCGAGTCGGGTCGTATGTGGAACGGGTATCTGCACATCGTTTTCGACATATCGTACCGTTGAAGTCAGGGAGAGGTTGTCCTTATCGCCCGTAATCAGGAATCCGTCGGCACTGCCCATGCGCAACCGCTTGTGGATGACGATGCCCTCGTCCGACGTATCTATTCGATAAGTCGAGAGCAGGTCGGCGCCGTAGTCGTGCCGGACAATCAAAGAACCGGGAAAGCAGGCATGGCCGTAAGGGGAGACGAGCAGGCAGTCGCCGTCGATGTCCGAAAGAGCGGAAAAAAGCCGGATCTTGGGCGTACCATCACCGCCCAGCAGTAAGTCGCCGCCGATGCTGCCGAGCCGTATCCGGTTTCCGTTCTCACGCACAAGCACGTCCATACCGTTGATACGGATGCCGAACCCCTCGCCGAAAGAGAGGTAGCCGCTCAACGCCACATCCCCGCCGGAAAAGGCCAGCAGCGTTTTTCCGCCGTCACCCAACCGTACACCGTGCAGCGCGGACAACGCCCCGCCGAATATCACCTCTCCGGTAACGGTCAGGTCACCCTGCACCGAAGCGTCGTGCATTGTCCAGTCCACGGTCGGAAGATTCGCGTTTCCCCGGTGATAGACGTCATGCCCCGCGACCTGCAACTGTGCCGAAGAGATGAAAACACCGGTTTCCTTGTTCCCGAACAACCACTCTCCGGAAGAACGGACTGTCCCGGCCCCGATATCGAGGTGTGCCGCATCGAGCACTGCGGCGGCCGTGCCTGCATCATACCGCAGAACTTGCCTGCCGCCGAGATAAAGCCCGTCGCCGCCGAGACGCAGATTACCGGTGATGCGCACGCCATATTCCACGCCGGTTACGATGCCCTCCGCGTCGGTCTGCCCTTCCGAGTAAGTTTCCAGGATACGGGTATTGCCGGTGCCCGCCTCGAAGCCGTAGTCCGCACGCAGAATGCCGGTCATGTCACCGCCGGATTTCTTGAGATAGTTTAGTAACAGAGCGCTTTCGCCATTGCCGCCCTCACCGGTTACGGCTCCGGCAATAGCCGAGGCAAAACCGTAGGCGGTATTCTTCAGTCGGACACTCGTCTCGTCGCCCTCCTCGACACCGTAGGGATTCTCCGCACTCTTGCGCTCTTGGGCATTGAAGAAATTGAGGTAAAGCTGCGAATAAATCGAATAGCAAAGGCTCGACTTATCCAACTGCCCGATATCGGGATGGAGTTGTACGCTCATTTTGTGTAACTGGTCTTGGAGAGAAATTTCCGGATGCGTGAAGTCAGCGAAATGAAGTTGGGAAAGTTCAGGGGTTGCATCGTACCCATCAGCGTCGGGGTCATGATTTTACTGCACTCGGTCAGAAAGTCCAGCATGAGCTGCGCCAGTTCGTTGCCCAATACGAGCGGTTCGGTCGCCTGTTCGTCACCCAAGGTTACTTTGTTGTTTGCAACGGCGACGGTCGTAGAGTTTACCTTCTGGACGATCTTATCCGTTGTCTGTCTGACTTCCGATTTATCAACCGTCCGGGTAATGCTTTCTGCATCGACAACCATTGTCGCCTCCTTGTTCTTATCATTCCTGACAATAGTCGTTACGGAGGTTGCCGTGTAGTGTGTCGATGACGCATTGCCCGTGGGTTCGAGCTCATCGTAGTCCGGAGAGGAATCGGAATCCGGGTCCAGTTCCTCGGTCTCGGTAACACCGATCGTCGTTTCCTTGCGGGCGTCCAGCCGGATGATGTCCACGTGAGAGAAGTTCACCACATATGCGTAGCGTGTGGCGGCATCCATAAAGATGGTCACGTCGGAGAAAAGCGTGGGAACGAGCAGGAAGCCGCCCCCGTTGTTTGTAGCGGCAGCGAGCAGCACGCCTTTGTGAATGACCGGTTCGGGTGACGCCGTCTCGTCAGGGTATTCGCCCACGTCGACGGTGCCGCCGTACTCCGGAAACTCCTCGTCCGCAGGGTCGTCATGGATCTTGGCGACATAGCCGTGGACCATACGTGCCGTGCCGATGCCCGACATGCCGCCCGGAGCCATCCCGATACGCTCCATGCTCCGGCCGAGAGCGATTTTGCGGATGGCTTCACGGATAAGATAACGGCTGTTGTCTGTTGTATATGAACTTTCTGACATATCTTGTTTCTCTAAGATTAGCCGCTTCCCCCGGCGAGTGTTTATTCTCCTTCTCTCCGTTTCTCCGACAGCTCTTCGTATATTTGTAATAGTCTGAAGTATTTTATATGACTATCAGCGGATTGTAAGAAACTCGCATGAGAATGGACAACGGATAAGAAAATGGCAAACTGTTTAGAACCATCATATTTCTCATGCTTTCAAATAACTCTTTAAGATAGTGCTTTTCCTGTGAATACCGGAATTTTCCGGGCATAATCTCACGGTGATTTCAAAAACAATCCATATCAAGAATTGCATCTAAGCCGAGTCCCCGTAACTCACAGGCAAAGGTAACCCGTGTTCTTTCGTACAAGCAAGGTCAAGCCCTTTTAAAGCCTGTAGTTACGGGAACTCCGGTCCCGAAAAGCCGAATTAACAAAAAACATTGTTATGTCACAGCAGGCAAAAAAAAGAACAAGTACGGTATCGAAACGCTCAAAAGGCTGAACGTTTCATACGACCATGAACATTGGTTGACACAGGATAACGTGGATAGGGCCAACCGTTATGTCGAACTTATCGAACGCACACGTTCGGAAATGACACCTCAAGTCGGTGACAGGCTGGTGAAACCTTTGAATAACCTGAAACTAAAAGATATATTGAAATGAAAAGAGTACATTACATAGACAACTATCTGCTGAATCCGCAACACCCGGTCACGGTGAACTTGATCGGTGCGGGAGGAACCGACTCGCAGGTACTGACCTGTCTGGCACGGCTGGACGTGACACTGCGTGCACTCGGACATCCGGGGCTGTTCGTCACGCTCTATGATCCGGACATCGTGACGGATGCCAACATCGGCCGCCAGCTTTTCGGCTGTTCCGACCTGGGACTGAACAAGGCGCAATGCCTGATTACACGCGTGAACAATTTCTTCGGCAATGACTGGAAAGCGGTGCCGGAGATTTTCCCGACCGTGCTGAAAGATGCCAGACGGGACGATATGGCGAATATCACCATCACTTGTACCGATAATATCAGGTCACGGCTCGACTTGTGGAACGTGCTGAAAGCCGTGCCTGTCTCGAATTACCATGATGACGGGACATCGCTTTACTGGATGGATTTCGGGAACACGCAAAGTACAGGACAGGTTGTGCTGGAGACAGTACCCAAAAAGATAAAACAGCCCGCTTCAGAGTTGTACAAGACCGTGGGCTCGTTGAAGGTCATTACCCGGTTCGTGAAATACGCAAGGGTGAAGGAGGAAGATTCGGGACCGAGTTGTTCTTTGGCGGAAGCGTTGGAAAAGCAGGACTTGTTCATCAACTCCACGCTGGCACAATTCGGTTGCAATATCCTGTGGAAGATGTTCCGTAACGGGATGATTGAACATCACGGAGTGTTTCCGAACCTGGAAACGATGAAGGTGAATCCGATATCCATCTAATTGCCACAGAAGAAAACTACCGGATTTTTTTAGATGATTGTGTGTTATCATTGACCGAAAACAGGTCTTGATATTTTTTAGCTTGTCATATCTATTGGCGCATCAGAAAATTCGCACGATATTGTTCCGGGGACACTCCTGTGAATTTCTTAAAATAAGAGCCCAAGAATGACTGATTAGGAAAATTCAGGATATTTGCAATTTCTTGTACAGGTGATGTGGTGGATTCAAGTTGTACTTGAATTTCCAATATAACATGACGATCAATAAGTTCCTTTGTCTGCAAACCGGTAATACCGGCTACTATACGTGATAAATAACGGGGTGTTATATGCATCTTATTTGCATAGAAGGCTACGCTACGTTCTTTGCGGCAATGTTCATGTATCAGGTTGATAAAGGTCATAAACAATTCCTCTTGGCGTGACAGTGAGATTAATTGCTGCATTACTACAAAATTGTCATAAATGTCATAAAGCGCACATTGAATCAGGTTGTCTATTATTGCAGGGAGAAATGAACTTTCCTCATCATTATAATAGTCATTGATAATCTGAAAAAGATGGATAGTCTTCGAGTTGGAAGTTTTTATTTCTCTCACCGGACATTCTTTAAGGAGATAGAAAAAGGAGGGCGACAATTTTCCTAAACTAAACCGGAAAGTCAAATCGGAGAACTGGATGTATATCGCATCAAAATCAGAACTTGCATCAATGATTTTGAAAATTCTTCCAGGGAAAATAACGCATAACATATCTTGCGAAAGCTGATATTGCCGTAAATCAATATCAATAACGGCATTCCCACCAATAACCACAAAGAAGAAAGAATGAGTGGCTTTTGTCATTCTTCCCGTCAAATCTTTAAGGTTTGACCTGCCTACACGAATATCTGACCAATTATCAATCATAAAAAACTTACTCTTTATTTTTACGACGAATTGCCAACAAGGACAATACTAATATCATTACCGCACATACTAACATTACAATCATGGATGATTGTAAAATATCTCCCATCTCTACCAACGGTGAAACAATTCCTCCAAGAAGAAAGCCAAATGCTCCGAATAGGGCTGATGCTGCACCAATATAAGCACGTCCTTCTGTCATTGCAAGTGTCGTAGAAGATGTAAACACAATCCCGACTCCTGTAAGCATAAGCAAAGCCAGACTTTCATATGAGAGGAATGTGTCAAGAATATTATATATTGCAAGTTGCACTATTCCCGTTCCGACCAAAAGGATGCTTCCGATAAAAGATGATTTTGCAGCGTTTTTTATTTCAACGGAAAGTCCCGAGATTAAAAACACCAACAAAGAAGCAGTGAGAACAGGTTTTCGCCCGTATTTGTCGCTAATCGGTCCAAATACAAGTTGCCCGACTGCAAGTCCGGTTAAACTCATTGTCAAACCGAACTGTACAGTTGATGTTGAACAATGGAACAATTCCTCCATTTGCGGTAGTATAGATAGATACCTATCGGTTACAAATGGTCCGAATGCCGATAACATTCCAAGAAAAACAAGAAGAAAAACAAGAAATTCTCTTCCCAATGTTGTATTGTTAGATTCCATTATATCAGTAATCTTATTACGGGTGCAAAATTAGCGATTATATTCCTTTCCGATAAAAGAAAATGGACTGAAAAATGAGCATGTGTTCTGATTTAGAACAATGGCGGCTAAACGCATTTGCGGCATAGGCGTGGGAATATACCTACCTTTGCAAAGTTTTTCTAAAACGTGGAATTTTATAAATACTTTAATATATGGAAGTAATAAAAAAACAGCAATTCATTTGCCTCATGGCAGCATTTCTCTGTCTTTCGGCTTGCCGTCCGGAACAGAGACCGCAGCAGGAAACGGCTTATAACGTGATGACGGTTCGCCCGTCAAACCAGGAAATCACCACAAGCTACTCGGCTTCAATCCGCGGTCGTCAGGACATCAGTATTCTGCCGCAAATCGGGGGCTTTATTACAAAAGTATGTGTAACAGAAGGCCAGAAAGTGCATAAAGGACAACTGCTATTTATCATTGACCAAGTGGCATACAAAGCACAATTAAAAACAGCCAATGCCAATGTCGCCGCAGCAGAAGCCGGACTTGCGACTGCACAATTAACCTACACGAGCAAACAGGAGCTGTTCAAAGAGAAAGTTATCTCGGAGTTTGATCTGAAAACTGCCGAGAATGCATTATTAACTGCCAAAGCACAATTAGAGCAGGCGAAAGCTCAAAAAGTAAATGCAGAGAACAGTCTCTCGTATACAGAAGTAAAGAGCCCGTCCGACGGAGTGGTAGGTACACTTCCTTATAAAACAGGCGCATTGGTGGGTCCGGAAATGCCTACTCCGCTAACTACTATTTCTGACAATTCGGTTATGTATGTGTATTTCTCCTTGAATGAACATCAATTGCTCGGCCTTATGCGTCAATATGGCTCAATGGAGAAGACTGTTGAGAATATGCCGGGATTAAAGCTCAAACTCAGCGATAATGAATTGTACGCACATGAAGGACGTGTGGAATCAATCAGCGGTGTAGTGGACACAAAAACCGGAACTGCAAGCATACGGGCGGTTTTCCCGAATCCCGACCATTTGTTAATCAGCGGAACGTCCGGAAACGTAATTATTCCGCAACAGAAAAACAATGCAGTCGTCATCCCCCGCAGTGCTACTTTTGAGATACAGGATAAAGTATATGTTTATAAAGTCATTGATGGAAATGCGACGGCAACACCTGTTTCTGTAACACGTGTCGGCGGCGGGCGTGATTACATCGTGCTGAACGGTTTGGCTTCCGGTGACGTCATTGTCAGCGAAGGTGTCGGTCTCATTCGGGAAGGACAACCAATCAAAGTGCGTCAAGGAAATGAAAGTAATGAAGTTAAAAAAGGAGAGTAAGCCATGAATTTGAAGTTTTTTATAGAACGACCGATATTTTCAGCCGTAATTTCAATTACGCTGGTCATACTCGGAGCCATAGGTCTTGCGACCCTTCCGGTCGAACAATTTCCTGACATTGCACCACCGACGGTACAGGTCAGCACCACCTATTTCGGTGCAAATGCCGAAACAATACAAAAGAGTGTTATTGCTCCTTTGGAAGAAGCCATCAATGGCGTGGAAGACATGACCTACATGACTTCTACGGCAACCAATGCCGGAACGATGACGATTACGGTCTATTTCAAGCAGGGTACAGACCCGGATATGGCTGCGGTGAACGTGCAGAACCGCGTGTCAAAGGCTACGGGTTCGCTGCCTGTGGAAGTGACTCAGGTTGGTGTTACGACCACCAAGCAACAGAACAGTATCCTTCAGATGTTTACTTTGCATAGCCCGGATGGCAGTTATGACGAAACTTTTTTGTCCAACTACATCAACATTAACCTGAAGCCTGAGATTCTGCGTATTTCAGGCGTAGGCGATATGCTTGTAATGGGTGGCGATTACAGCATCCGTATTTGGATGAAGCCGGATGTCATGGCGCAATACAAGCTTATCCCGGCAGATGTGACAGCGGCTCTCGCAAGTCAGAACATCGAAGCCGCAACCGGTTCGTTTGGTGAAAATTCAAAGGAGACCTACCAGTACGCCATGCGCTATAAAGGACGTAAAATGACCCCTGAAGAATTTGGTGAGATTGTTATTCGTGCAACCGAGGAAGGAGAGGTATTGAGACTCAAAGACATTGCAGAAGTCGAGCTTGGCAGAGACAGTTATGCGTTTGTCGGAGCATTTAATGAGAATCCCGGCATTACCTGCATGGTGTTCCAAACCTCCGGTTCAAATGCTACCGAAGTGAACGAGCAGATTGACGCATTTCTAAAAGACGCAGAAAAGGATTTTCCCAAAGGCATCGAGCTGACGCAGGTGCAGAATACAAACGATTACTTGTTTGCTTCCATACATGAGGTTATCAAAACATTGTTGGAAGCAATACTCCTTGTTATAATAGTAGTGCATGTATTTCTCCAGGATTTACGTTCCACCTTCATTCCGTTGGTGGGAATCATCGTGTCGCTTGTAGGTACATTCGCCTTTATGGCGATAGCGGGTTTCAGTGTAAACCTGATCACGCTTTTTGCATTGGTATTGGTTATTGGTACGGTCGTCGACGATTCCATTGTCGTAGTGGAGGCGGTGCAAGCACGTTTCGACAGGGGTGTCCGCTCTCCATTTAAAGCGAGTGTGGATGCTACGCGCAGGATTGGCAATGCGGTCATCACCTCTTCCCTTGTGTTTATGGCGGTGTTTGTACCAGTTTCATTCATGAGTGGCACTTCCGGAGTCTTCTACCGGCAATTCGGTCTGACCATGGCTGTTGCTGTCGGTATTTCCGCAATCAACGCCTTGACGTTGAGCCCTGCGCTGTGCGCATTGTTCTTACAGCCCTATCTTAATGAGGATGGTTCTGAAAAGAATAATTTTGCCGCACGATTCCGCAAAACATTCAATGTCGCATTTGGAAGTCTGATTGAGAAATACAGCAACGGAGTAATGTTTATCATCCGTCGCAAATGGCTCGCATGGGGTATTCTGTGCGCATCTTTAGTCGGATTGGTTGTATTGGTGAATAACACCAAGACGGGTCTTGTTCCTGACGAAGACCAAGGTGTTGTTTTCGTGAATGTAAATACGGCTGCCGGTAATTCCCTCAACACATCGAACGAGATTATCGAAAAAATTTCTGTCCGCCTGAAAGATATTCTACAAGTGGAAGATGTCATGCGGGTAGCGGGATATGGACTGCTTGCCGGACAGGGAAATTCATACGGTATGATTGTCCTGAAACTAAAGCCATGGGATGAGCGGACCTCACGGGCAGATGCGATTGATGCCGTAATCGGTCAGGTGTATGGCAGGACTTCGGACATTAAGGATGCCGGCATCTTTGCCATTGCACCCGGTATGATTCCCGGCTATGGTGTAGGTAATGCTTTGGAACTTCATGTTCTTGACCGTAACAACGGTGATGTTACGGAGTTTTTCGGCAATGCACAGCAATTCATAGGTGCATTGAACGGTCGCCCTGAGATTGCCATGGCATATTCCACATTCGATATCGGCTACCCTCAGTGGGAAGTGGATGTTGATGCCGTGAAATGCCAGAAAGCCGGTGTCGCTCCGGAGCTTGTGCTTGCAACTCTTTCCGGATATTTCGGCGGTCAGTATGTCTCAAACATCAATCGCTTCTCAAAAGTATATCGCGTGATGATACAAGCAGCGGCTGATTATCGCCTTGACGAGACAGCACTTAATGACACTTATGTCCGTCTCCAAAATGGCGAGATGTCTCCAATCAGTCAATTCATCACCTTGCGTAAAGTGTATGGCGCTGAGAGCATGAACCGTTTTAACATGTATAATTCTATTGCAGTCAATGCCATGCCGGCAGATGGATTCAGTACAGGTGAAGCTATCAAGGCTGTACGGGAAACGGCAGAACGGGTATTGCCCAAGGGCTATTCATACGACTTCGGTGGCATCACACGCGAGGAAACCCAACAGGATAATACCACTGTCATCATATTTGGAATATGTTTGCTTATCATTTTCATGATTCTTGCTGCATTGTATGAAAGTTTCCTCCTGCCTTTGGCCGTGCTTCTTGCTGTGCCGATTGGATTGCTGGGCAGTTTTATGTTTGCAAAAGTTCTTGGTCTGGAAAATAATATCTATTTGCAAATCGGTTTGATTATGCTGATAGGTTTGTTGGCAAAGACAGCAATTCTTCTGACCGAATATGCTGCTGAAAGACGAAAATCAGGATTGAGCATCACACAAGCAGCCATCTATGCAGCTCGTGCACGTCTTCGTCCAATCTTGATGACTGCCGGAACGATGGTGTTTGGTCTTCTTCCGTTAATCTTTGCAACCGGAGTAGGCTCAAACGGAAACCGTTCATTGGGGGCTGGTGCCATTGGCGGTATGGTGGTCGGAACATTGGCTTTATTGTTCCTTGTTCCCGTCTTTTTCATCGTGTTCCAGTACCTGCAAGAGAAAATCAGACATTAATAAAAAAACATGGAAATGAAAACAATCAAATATTCACTTTGTGTTAGTGCCGCATTGCTGTTAAGCAGTTGCGGCATATACACGACTTATAAACCAACGGATAAGGTTCCTGAGAACCTTTATGGCAACATGGATGCCGATACCGTTGCACTTCTCAGTACGCTTGAATGGAAAGAGCTTTTCACCGATCCACAGCTTCAATCGCTCATAACAAAAGCACTTGACCAGAACATCGACCTGCGCACTTCCGACCTCCGCGTGACGGAGGCGGAAGCAGCACTCCGAGCCTCAAAGCTGGCATTTCTCCCGTCGTTTGCTATCGCTCCGCAAGGTACGGTCAGCAGTTTTGACAAGATGAAAGCCGTTCAAACTTATACCCTGCCGCTGTCGGCAAGTTGGGAGGTGGACATATTCGGCCGTTTACGTAATGCAAAAAAACAGAGTTCTGCAGCTCTTGAACAAAGCAAAGATTACCGTCAAGCTGTGAAGACTCAGGTCATATCGTCAGTAGCCAATGCCTATTACACGCTATTGATGCTTGATGAACAACTTGAAATATCCATAGCGACAGAAACGTCATGGAAAGAAACGGTTGATGTAATGCGCAAATTGATGAATGCCGGACAAGGAACCGAGGCGTCTGTTGCTCAAATGGAAGCCACCTATTATTCCATCCAAAACAGCGTTCTTGACCTTCGTGAACAGCTCAATCAAGTGGAAAATGCAATGTGCCTCCTTTTGGGAGAAACGTTGCACCATATAGAGCGAGGCAGCCTGTCCGACCAAACATTTCCGGAAAACATTTCTGTCGGGTTACCCGTTACACTGCTTTCACAGCGACCGGACGTAAGAAGTGCGGAGAGAGGAATTGAACAGGCTTTCTATGTCACTAATCAGGCTCGTGCCGCATTTTATCCTTCATTGAATCTGAGTGGAAATGTCGGATGGACAAACTCCGCCGGGAGCATGGTGATAAATCCGGGCAAGTTGATAGCAAATGCTATTGGGTCTCTCACTCTCCCCTTATTCAGTAAAGGTCGTAACAAAGCCAATCTTGATATAGCAAAAGCTCAGCAAGAAGAAGCTGCGCTGGCTTTTGAGCAGACTTTGCTTAACGCGGGTAAGGAAGTAAATGATGCCATGACACAGTACCAAACAGCAAAAGCAAAATCAGAGCGGTTCAGACTACAGGTTGAGGCATCAGGACGTGCTTATCGTAGCACAAGGCTATTGATGAGTCATGGGCCTACAACTTATTTGGAGGTTTTGACAGCACAGCAAACGCATTTGACCACACAATTGCAACAAACAGCCAATCGATTTGCTGAAATCCAGTCTGTCATAAATCTTTATCATGCTTTAGGCGGTGAAGGAATAGAATAGTAATTTATACGAATAATACAATGGTCACTGTGATGCACTTGTTAAGCAGAAACAGTGGCTTTTGTATTTATTGGTATTCTGAATTTATGATTGAACAACAAAACATTAAACCAAATAGAAATAAATATGAATTGGAATAAAAAACTAATAGGGAAAAATGCAGGAATTGTATGGAATGCTCTCCAAGATAAAAAAATGTCGTGGGAAGAACTTTTGGCTAAAACAAGGTTACAACCGTTGGATTTAGCAAGTGCTATTGGATGGTTAGCACGGGAAGATAAACTTTACATCTACCCTAATGGGGATGATAACTATTTTGAAATCTATAATGAATCGTATTTCTAATTGGCTCCATAGAATTTAGATAAATGACAAAAGCTCTTCGACACTGTTAATAGTTATCGTATTGGTTTTGTTTCTTATAATCCGTACATAGCATATCTGGTATATGATCGGCGAATGAGTGGAAAATTGGAAAAAGAATCGATGCATAAGTGACGTTTATCAAGAAATTCAACCGCTGACTTTGTCCACCTCTTGGAATTTTCTTTATTAGGAGACATAACCTTAGATTAGTAGCAATTTATTTTCCTAATTCCTCCAAAACGGATGAAAACCTTACAACGAACGAATATAGGTAAAGCCTGCATATCTCCCTTAAATTCCAATAGTTTGCATTATTCCAGCGAAATCCATCCGTATGTGAGCGAGTTTACCTATTTTTGCAACTATTTATGAATCTGCAAATGGAAACGATGACTGATAATCAGGAAATGATCCCGGACAATGAGACACATTGCTGCCATTGCCATAAGGAAGAGTGTCGCTGTGAGGAGGAAGGCGGAGAATGCGAATGCCATTGCCGGGAACATGAAACCCTCTACCCGGAGTTACCTTGCATCGAGGCGGACCCCGACAATTTCAGCGACTGGGATTAATCCTTTCCGGACCTTATTTTATAAGGGATGCCCAACAGTTGACGGTACCTGTCTTCGTCAAAGATGCATACCGTCTTCTGAAAGGTTCCGGTAATAAAGCAATTGTTTGGCCGCTTCTGCACATGAAAGATTAATTTCTATCAAAAAAATAACAATTAAGCATATCCGTTTGGATAAGGGGAATCGGGCGGACGTGGATAACATGGAGGTGGTTGATTCCCTTGCGTTCCGACTTAATGCACGCAATGCGTCGGTATTCCTACAAGATACGACGAGCGATTTTCAGGCGGACAATCACTTTCCTATGCATATAATCGAACTGCATATTGGGCTAATGATGCACTAACAATTCAATCAATCCCGTCGGGGCTAACACTCAGCCGCATGACTCTCAAACTGTTAATAACCTCCTCCTTAGGCATAAAATTGAGAAGAAACAGATACAACCATTTTAAATTGTAACTCATGCAAAAAACAGTTTGTCCAAAATTACGGATAAGGTGACTTTGTTTATGCATAATGAAGGGCGTTATTTTAGATAAATTAAGAAACCCCGTCTGATAAGTTGTATTTTTTATCTATTAGATATGATATTTATACATAAATTTGCAAGCCGTAATAATAGGAATTCTTACTATAATGATTTAACCAATATATGTTATTATGAACGGAATCGTAAAATGGGGATTTTTAAGTATCCTTGGAATTACATTGTATTCTTGTGGTTCTGAAAACTTATATGACCCGGAGAAAGCAGGAGAATTAAAGTTTGCCCGGTATGAAGCTGCCTTTATTGAAAAGTATGGAGAAATCAATCCAAATCAAGACTGGGGGTTTGGAAGCGTGGTAACTAGGAGTGCCAATCCAAATTCTAATCAATGGAGTGAATATGTAAAGGTTCCGACAGATGATGATTTGACCCAGGACAAGATATCCGAAATTGTCAAGCTATTTCAAAATCCAAAGAACGCCATTAGAGTGGATGGTTTGAATTGGTCTGATTTTTTTGTGCAGCAAGTATATTTTAATCCTCAAAGAAATAACATGAACCAACTGGCTGCATATAAAGAAGATGGCACGATGGATATAGTTTATAACTTCAATCATAGTGCAGGAAGCATTATGTTCATGCAGGATAGTGGCACTAAAGATTTTAGCTATGAAGGGGAAGGAGGTCATAGATATGGTGAACATATTATTATATTCTATGAAGGTGATTACTATGTCGGATTTGATTTTGAATGCTATATGAATCAAGATACATCTCCAGACGGAGATTATAGTGATTGGATCGTACGAATTAAGCCTGCTGAATATACGCACGCCCACAGAGTTATGGCTGAAGACCTGAATTCCACTAATGGCGATTTTGACTTTAATGATGTTGTATTTGATGCGGCAATTATGAACGACGGTACGGCTATAATTACTCTACAAGCGGCAGGTGGCACAATGCCGCTTTATATTGAAGATAAAGAAGTACATAAACTTTTCGGTGTTTCTGAAACAACCATGGTAAATACTCAAGAAGGTAAAAAAGATGCAGTTCCTTGTGTAATATTCAGACTTGAAAAGAGCTATAAAGCTATAAAGGATATACCAATTACTGTAAATAAAGTAGTATTACCTGCGGAAACTGGAAAAGCACCCGGGAAATTATGTTGTCCAACCACTTGTGAATGGACGGATGAAAGAGAGAATATAGAAAACCGATATCAGAATTTCCAGTCAAATATAAAGACGGACGCAGATTGGTGGAAATAAAAATTAATCCCCCTTGGGGTTCTATATAACAAAAAAGCGATACTTGGTACAATACCAAATATCGCTTTTCCGGTTTTGGACACTTACTATTAACACTGATTAAGGACATTACGGTGAAAACATTCCCGGTCCGGACGTATGACCATCCGAGCCGGTATTTCATTAATAATATCCGTTCTTTGATTATTGGGGCAATACCCAACGTGTTTCCGGTAACGATTTGATATTTAGCCGGCAATTCCAAGGTGAGGAAGACCCCGGCCGGATATGACAGTTTATAGGCATATTCATGTAATTTACCCGATACCCATGATATACTTGAAATCAGTTTCGAGAAGTACTACTTCCTGATTCTGTATGGTATGCTCAATTGCTGACGATATCCGCCGACACCGAACGTGGTGGTGACCTCTTCCACCAGGTAAACGCCGTTTTTCGAGGGGTTGCGGTTATCCACCAGTTCCACCTGCACGGCGGGTGGCAGTCCGAAATCCCCGAAGATGGTAACACTGCCCGTGATGCCGTTCAGGTTATAGTTACGGAAATACTCGGTCGTCTCCTCGACAAGCCTGTCGGAGGTGATGCCGATATGCGGTGACATGTATGGCACGATGGTGTAGGTCGAAAGATCCACCTTGGTCTTTGTAGCCGCACCTTTAGCCGTCGTGTTTCCGGTTACCTTATGCGTCTTCTTGGAAATCTGCGTGGCATTCACCGTCTGGAACTGCTTGCTGCCGGCAACCGCCGGGTCGTATTCGGGGTTCAGGCGTATTGTCACCTCGAAAAACTTCTCATCGGTTCCGAGTGCCTTGCCCGTCACGGCAAGGAATTTCGGGTCGGTCTTCACGATTTTCAAGTTATTTTGCGCGACGTGTTCGTTGAACAGTATCTTGTACGGTCCGGTCGATTCATCCTCGGGGAAGACCGGCTGTGCCTTGCTGGATGAATACGGACGACCTACGGCGATTGCCGGTATCGCACCGTTATCTTCGGCATCATATTTCAGGAAACAGTAGACCTTGTACTTCGACCACTCGGAAAGGATGTCGGCCACCGTGAAGTTGTCGGTCACCTTGACCTTGCCGATATGGATCTCGCATTTCTTCGTGTCGGAATGGAGTTTGAACCCCGTATCTTTCAGTATATTGTATTTTCCTTCCAGTACCTCGTTGACGGTCGTACCCTTGGCCGGCGTCTCGAAATGCGGAGCCTGCTTGAGTTTCAGCTTGTAGGCCATGTTCTCGCATTGGATCTCCAACATGCTCTCCGAGTTATAGCCGGTGATATAGCCGTCGAACATGTTCTTCATCACGCCGTTGTAACCGAGTTTAATATTGATGCGTTGCCCGACCTTGAACGTCGTCTCATCGACCAGCCGCTGGGTCGTACGCTTCTCGATGATGACACCGTCCTGCATAACCTCCGTCGTCAGTCGTGAGGCATCCTTTCCCTCCAGCGTCACGGTACCGATGATGGTGGAGCGGCAAACCGTTCCTTTCGGGAAAGTGACCTTTGCCGTGCCGATGAGTTTCTTGTAGCTCTCGTTGATTTCAAGGGTATGGACCTCCGTAATCTCCACGCCGTCGGTTATCTTCATCGGACCGGCCGGGTCGGCATCACCGATGGTTATCCTGCAGCAAAGCACGTCCATCATAGCCATGTGAACTTTAAAAGCGAAGCCGGATCGACAACCTCGGTTCCGAACTTCACCCATTTGATCCATTTGTTGGTATGCCTGATGGCCGTATCGACGACTTCGGCTTCGGCAAGTCTCAACTCCACGGCTTCCGACGGCTCCACGGCGATGCAAGTGAGTGAGTAGGGCTGCACGTTGCGGCAGTCCGTGGGCCGGAGTGTGTAACCTTGAATGATAAGCTGCCGGATGTTGAACTGCCTAAGAATCGTATTGTCGCAGTCGATGACGCCCTTGTACTGTACCAGCCTGATAAATTTCGATACTTCGGCTTCGGGGTACACGTCCGGGTATTTGGAGGTAATCCTGCCGTTGACGGTTATTTCCAGATCACCGCCCGAAATAAACTCTTTGCGGGTGTAGTCGCGCCCCTGCACCTGCGTCAGCAGGATGTTGTTGCGGCTCGACACCTGCACCTGCGGCCCCAAGTCGACGAACGTAACGAGCCCGTACTTGCTGTTAGGCTCCGCCTTGCACTCCCTGTTGTCGTAGTATTTTCCCTCTTTGGGGATGGAGAGTTCCAGATAGTCCGCCACGGTGCGGCCGACGATGGAGTCCGTGTAGTTTTTCGTCTGCGCCACGGCCTGCTGTTCGCTGATGAGCTTGTAGTACTGTCCTGTCTTATTGGCGAGGCTGGACTGCGATTGTGTTTCGAGGTATTTGTCCCTGACCCGTTGTTCCCAGTATTTCAGGTAGCGGGGATAAGAGCGGAGCATTCCGTAGGCCGTCTGCGAGGCGACCTGTATGGCGGCGCGTTTCAACAGGTCGTGATGCCCGGAGAAATAATGCACCTGCCCGTCCTGCAATTCGGCAAGCCCCATGCCCAGTGCCAGGCGGGCGGTGTTGCTGATATATCCGCCCAGTGAGCCGTTGTTGAGTATGCCGCCGCTCAGCAATGTGGATGTTGCAATTTTCAGTAATCGTGACATAGTCGTTATGCGTTCCAGGAGGCGTCGAAGTCATGAACGACATCGATCAGCGCCTCGGCGAGTTGTTGTTTCAGGTTCTGTATCTCTTCCGTTTGTCCCTCTTTGGACTTCATCAGTTCGATGGTCTTGACACTGAGCAGGCTGTCGATATTGACGATGACCTGCTTGGGTGCCGCGGAGGAGAGCCGGCCCGTCCCGGAGTAGTTACCCCCGGCACCGCCGTCATCCGGCAGGTGGGCGTTGGTGATCGGGTTTGTGGCGAACGGACGGGTATCGTTGGAATCCGGCTCGTTGCCGTACTGGTCAGGCGTGAAGCCTGCCACACGCATGATGTTCTCCGCCGCTTCGGCCGAACCGCCGAAGGTTCGGCGCAGCGAGGAGAAGAATTTCACGAGGGAGTTATGCGCCAGCTTGCGGTTTGCGATGTTGTCCACGCGCTGTGCTTCGGTGGCGTTCTTGTCCAATGCCCGCTGGACCCACCGCCCGTCCTTGTCCGGCGAGAATCCCCATTCGGAAAGTTGCCCGAAGTCGAAGCCGCCCCTGCGCATCAGTTCCCGGGCCTTCGCGGGACCGGAGATGGCGTCCCGGTAAAGCGTCGCGGCACGGATGATTTCCGGGACGGTCGTCTCGTTCATATACCGGGCGTAATCGTATGTCTGTGCGGCGACCGCTTCGGGTTTGTCTCCAAGGTCGCTGTTGTAGACGATTTTCCCGTCCACCACACGCCACAGGCTTTTGTCCAGATCTTTGTCCCGCTGTCCGAAACGTTCCCGGACCGTTTTCAGGAAGGCATTCACTTCCGGTACGTTCCCCAGCTTCCCGAACTCGGCGTAAGCGGCATCGATACGTGTCTGGCTGTCCCGCTTGGCCAGCGTGATGAGTGCGTCCCGTATATCGTCCTGACGGGCATCGTCCATGTTGTACACGTTGTCCCGTGAGACCATGCCCTCCGACGAGGCGATGGCGAATTCCCCGAGGAATCCGGTCCACCAGTTGCCCGTGAAGGCCCCGATCTTGTGTCCGGATGCTTCCCCGATGGTCTTGCCGGCAACAACCTCGTCCACGGCCCGCTTGGTTTTCAGGGCCATGTTGTAGGTCTCGCTGAGCGAGGCGTAGAGGGCGTCGATGGACGGGTACCGGTATTTGCGGTTCTGTTCTATCTCTTCCAGCACGGCGTCTTTCGCCTCTTTGATCTTCCAAGTCTTGTAAGCCACCCATCCCAAGGCTCCGACCAGTGCCGCGATACCTGCCGTGGCCGCCACGGCACCCGTGCTGATGGCACTGAGCGAGGCGGCGGCACCCGTCAGACCGCTGCCTGTCGCTACCTGTGTGGCAAAGAGCGATTGCAGGACACTTCTAGCGCCGACAGCCCCGCCTCCTGCCAGCAACGCCCGTGTCATTGCCCCGCGTCCCGCAACTCCCGCCGCCCGCATCGATGAAACGACGGCACGCTTCTGCGCGAAGGAGAGCCTGCCCATTCCCACCAGCCCCTGCACGGCCTCCATCGTCCCCGCCGCGGCGGACTGCCTGCCGATGAAGCCGACGGCGATACCGATATTGGTCAGGGCTCCTGCAACTTTGAACAACCTAGCAGCGACCACGCCGGTGAACAGCATCGGCTCTATCCAATGGAAGTTACGGGTTACCCATGCACCGATATGGCCAATGACCGTGAAGATGTCGAGTAACGCATTCCCGATGCTGACCAGTCCCCGTGTGAACTCGGGGGCCTTGAACTTGTCGAGCAGGGAGCGCAGCACGCTGCGAATAGTCGGTTCGAGTATTTGGTACGCCTGCATGAACCCCTCGGTCAACTGTGAGGTGACCTGCGCCCAGAGGCCCTTGGTCGTATTCTGCTTGACGAGTGCCAGTTCCGAGGAGATCCCCTGCGATCCCCGGTTATGGGCCGTCAGGGAACGCAGTTGGTCATAGTTGCGCACGAACATCATCGCGGCGTTGCCGCCGATCTTACCGAAAATAGCCTGCATGTCGGCCATCGAGGCACCTTTCCTGTTCAGCTCCTCGAAGATGTCGGCGATAGGCCGAAGTTTCTCGACCATGACACCCTCGATGTCACGCATTTCGGTAAACTTGACCCCCAGACGGTCGAGCACTTTCTGCGACTCCTTGGTCGGCTTGGCGAAACGTGTGGCCATGGCACGGAGAGACGTGCCGGCCAGCGTACCTTTCAGACCCATGTTACCCAACAGACCGATGGCGGCGGTCGACTCCGTGAAGTCCACACCCGCCATACGCAGGTAGCCGGCAGCCATCTTATAGGATTCGGCCACCTCGACGATGTTGACATTCGAGCGTGAGATGGTCGAGGCGATGATGTCCGCCACGCTGTCCATGCTGTCGTTGTTGATGTCGTACCCGGCCATGATGTTGGTCGCCAGGTCGGCGATGTACGACACGTCGTTGTCGCCGATGATCGCGAGATTCGTGATCGGGCGGATGGACTTGTGGATGGTTGCGATGTCCATGCCCGCCATCGAGAGGTATTTCACGGCCCCGGCAATCTCCACGGCGGTAAATTTCGTGTCGATGCCGATCTTGCGGACATGCCGCGCCATCTCGTCGAAACGCTTCTCGAATGTCTTCAGGTCGGCATCCGCCACCCGCAGGATGGAGTGTGCCGACTCCATGATGTTGGAGTAGTCGATGGCTTTCGTCAGTTCCGACCGCACGAGGCTGTACCCCATGTAGGCATTGAGCATCGAGGCAAAGGGCAGGTTACGCAACGACGGAGTTTTGGAGTACTGGATACGGTTGATGGCCGCCCGGCGTTTGCTGCGGTAGAGCGTGCCGGCGGCTGTGTTTTCCCGTTGCATCAGCCGTACGGATTGCATGGCCGTGCGTTGCTCGCGCTGCCGGGCAGCCTTCTCCGCACGTCTCTGTTCTGCAAGTTCCGCCTTGTGGCGTCTCTCCTCCGCGCGACGTGCCGATGCGGCTTCCTTGCGCCGGGCGGCTTCCGCCTGACGTTGCAGGCGCTCCGCTTCACGGGCGGCATTTCGGCGTCCCCGTTCTTCTTCCAGCTGCGCCTTGCGGATACTGTCCCTGCGTTGCTGCGCCTCGTAGCGTTCCTCCTCCTGTAGCATGCGCTGCCGGTGCATCTGTTGGTCGGCATAGAGCCTCTCCATCAGTTTCTGCCGTGACTTTCCGGGCAGGACGAAGGGCTGCGGGGCGAACGGTACGGAAGCCGCGGGCATATAGACAAACGGGGAACCGGCGGTTCCGATACCGCCCGCGGGCAATCCGCCACGGATATTCAGGGAGATTGTCGAGGCATTCTTGATGTTCCCGAGCAGCGAAAGAATGTTTTGCAGGCGCCGTTCGGCCAAGTCGGTCTTGACATTGAGCTCCCGCCCCTGTGTGACCGAGATCAATGCCGAGTTGATTTTACCGATGGCCTTGGTGATGCGTTTCTGGGCGTCGGTCATCGTCGAAACGGACGAGGCGGCATTCTTCTCGATGTTCTCCTTGCGCAGCTCGGCGGCTTTCTTCTCGTAAAGACTTTTGGCGGCGGACTTGATCTTTTTGGTGTCGAGCGTCTGACCGGCATTGATGGTCAGGCTGATCCCCTTGGAAAGTGTCGAGATGTCGTTCAGGAGGGCCTTAACACGCTCCAGTTTCTCCTCGCTCTTTCCTGTTTCGATGGTCAGCCGGTAGTCGAAGCTGCGTTTCTTGCCGTTCTTGGTACGGAACACACGGTCGATTTCGTCCATCATGTCCTTGATGTTCGTCACCGCCGGCGTCAGCGAGGCCTTGGCCTGCACCAGCTTGCCCACGGCTTCACCGAACTTGATGATCTGCCGGGTACCCGGCGTGGCATCGACATTGATGGTATAGTTGACCTGGTAGTTCTGTTCCTGAGCCATACTTTTTATAGTGTTCCGCGATAAAAGATTAGTGCTTCCCCACGGGCGGGGATTAAAGACGACCGCCGCAAGTCACCGGGGCTTACGGCGGTTATCGGGAAGGTCTTTCCGGCAGGCTGACCGGTACCGGCATACGGCTTGCGAGCATCTGCTCGTGCAGCCACAGGGCGTCTTCCGAGAGCATCGCGAACTCCTCGTCCGTAACGGTGTCGAGGTCCACGCCGGGGAAGTAGTGACGCACGTAGATCATCCGCTGGCGGATGCGCTGCCCGTCCGTGACACGCCACCGGTCAATCAGTTTACCAGTACGCTCTGCCTCGTGGTGATGAGTTCGGAGAGCTGGCCCATCAGACCGAAAAGGAAGAGCGAGTCGTTATCCACGAGTTCCCTGTCCCCGTCGATGAAGCAGTCACGGGCCAGCGTGCGCATGGCCATGACCTCGTCCTTCTTCGACGCGGCCATGAACTTCGAGAACTGCGGAAAGGTAGGTTCGCCCATGTAGGCGACGTACACCTCCTTCTCGCCGCAATCGGTCTCGCCGAAAACCACCATCGGGTAGATTTTGCGGAGTTTCTTTTCCTCCTTCAATCTGAGAGCCTTCTCCTTGATTTCTGACTCCTGTTTCCTCGTGAGCATCTTTTCATCCATATCGATATAATTTTTTGATTCGAAAAAAGTATAGGGGGCGCTGTCCGTAAAAAGTTGGAAAAAACTAAAAGATTGTCCGGAATGAGAAATACACGAAAAATCCTTGGCGGATATGTATATTATCATTAAATTTGCACTTTATCAAAGCATAATGATAATGTGCAATATGAATGATTATATATGCGAACTCATCCGATATCTTGAGAATTTATTGGGTGAAAAGGTGATTGTCAGGGAATTGGATGAAAGTGCCGTGGCCTGTTTGCCTATATATATAACGGGTGCCTATAAGTTGTATACCCTGCAATTACTGGGGAAAGACCTTATCTTGCTGTGCAATACCGGCGAGATGCAGTTTGCCCCGGCGCAAATCAGGAAACAAAAGGAACTCGTCGAGGGCAAAACGGGAAAGACGCCCCTCTTCGCCTTTGAGACGGTCGCCTCATACAACCTGCAACGGTTGATTATCCAACGGGTGAATTATATCATCCCCGGCAAACAGCTGTTCATTCCGGACATGCTCCTTGATTTAAGACCGCTCAAAGGGTCCCCTGCAAACAACGACACCATTCCGGCAATCGCCCAGTGCATGGTGCTGTACCATCTGCAGGTCAGGTCTCTCGCGGGGAGAACCGCCCGGGAAATCGCGGAACTGTTCGGCGTGTCCTATCCCAATGTCAACCGGGCTTTCCGCTGGCTGAGAGACCGGGAATTCATCACCCTGACAGGAGACAGGACGAAGCGCGTCTCTTTCAACCATGGACGTAAGACACTGTGGAAAATCATAAAGCCGCATCTGGTGAATCCGGTTGAACGCACCGTGTTCACCGACGCGGCACTTGATGACGCGCAGCTTTCCGGAATAAGCGCGTTGTCGAGATACACCCTGATCAACGGTGAAGGAAGGGAGACCTATGCCGTTTCCAAAGAGCGGTTCAAGGAACTGGCTGTTCCGACAGACAAGGAATTCGGTGCGAATTGCATCGAGATTTGGAAATACAATCCCGGATATCTTTCAGAAAACGGTCTCGTGGACAGGATATCGTTATTCCTGATCCTGAAAGACAATGAAGACGAGAGAATACAGATAGAACTTGAATCAATGATCGATAAAATGACATGGTACACGGAATAGAGAAATTCAAGGAGTTCTTTGCCGGCTTTGAAGACAAATATGTCATCATAGGCGGAACCGCGTGTGAGGTACATGAGGTGAATTATGCACAGCGCCCCAGGGCGACAAAAGATATAGACATCATATTGATCGTCGAAGTCCTGTCGTCCGGTTTTGTCGCAAGGTTCTGGGACTTCGTGCTGGCCGCGGGATACGGGAAACGTAACATCGGTACGGGCAGTGACGCCGAACACGGACATGAGTATTACAGGTTCAAGGAACCCCTGAATGAGGATTTTCCTTATCAGGTGGAATTGTTTTCCCGCAATAAGGGCCTGATAAACTTTCCCGCGGATGCCCATATCGTGCCGATACCCGTAGATGACGACTTGTCGAGCCTGTCGGCTATCCTGATGAACGACGATTATTATCATTTCACGATCGGACACAGTTCCGTGGACAATGAAGACGGAGTACGAATTGCGAATATCGAAAGCCTGATCTGCCTGAAATGCAAGGCGTTTCTGGAAATGACCGGGAGAAAAAACAGGGGTGAACAGGTGGACGGCAAGCATATTCTCAAACATAAGAAGGATGTATTCCGCCTGGCCGCGATGCTGGCCCCTGCCGAGACCTACCGGTTACCCCGGGCATTGCGGGATGATATAGCCGGATTTATAGAATCCGTCCGGGATGAACTGCCCAACGCTGACTTCTTCAGGGCCGCGGGCCTTAAGAATATCACCGGGGAGCAGCTTGTCGGACAATTGAAAAGAAGTTTTGAATTACAATGAAAATACAATACGCATCGGACCTCCATCTCGAATTCCCGGAGAACAGCAGCTACCTGGAACACCAACCGTTGGAAGTCACCGGCAACATTCTCGTGCTGGCAGGCGACATAGGTTATATCGGCGATGACAACTATTCGAAACATCCGTTTTGGAACTGGGTTTCCGATAATTACGAACAGGCGATCGTCATTCCCGGCAATCACGAATTCTACAAGATGTTCGACATTGACAAACTGTATAACGGCTGGACATTTAAAATCCGCAACAATGTCACCTGTCATTACAATACCGTTATACCGCTGGAAAAAGATACCGAGCTGATTACAACCACCCTTTGGGCGCATATACCGTTGGGAGATGCCTTCCGGACGGAATCAGCCGTCAGCGATTTCCGCAGAATACGGTACGGAAGCAGCCCGCTGGACTTCAACAGGTTCAACGAGGAGCACTACCGTTGTTTCCGCTTCCTGGAACAGAGTGTAAAACAGAGTACAGCCGGGCATATCCTTGTGGCAACGCACCATGTCCCGTCATTCGAGTTGATGTCTCCCGAGTTCAAAGACAGTCCGCTCAATGGAGCTTTTACTGTTGAGTTGGGCAGCTTCATCGCCAACAGCCCGATCGAATACTGGATATACGGCCATTCACATAGGAACATCGACAAGATAATCGGAAACACCAGATGCGTAAGCAACCAACTGGGCTATGTCTCCGGCAACGAGCACCACTCGTTCGACAAAGGAAAATACATCGGGATTGAGCCGTAGGACAGCGGGTTAAAGTTTGACCAGCTTACCCTCGATGCCGCAGCATTCCAACACGGCGGTATTTTCTTTGTCGAACGCGATCAGGCAGGACGGAGCCCCTGCCGTACCGCCCTGCTTACCGGTTACATGATAGAAGCTCAGCCGCCCCCGGATAAAAAGTATGGAATCCGCGTTCGGGAATATCAGTTCTTGGAACAGCTTCGTGTCCGTTCTGGCAAAGGTCAACGCGACAGCGTTCTTATGCTCCACGCATCGCCTGACAAACTGCACGATGAGTGCCGTGTCATACGGCGGGTTGCAGAACACACGTCCGAACCACGGCTGTTTGAGTCCGTCGTCCTCGACAGTGTAATGATGCGCCGCTGTATTCCACGGACGGTTTACCGGAGCGCAGGGATCCAAATCAAACGGCTCCAGCCGCCTCAGGATATGTGGCGGTGTGAGCCATTCGTTTTTGCCCGTAGAGGATTTGCCCTCAAAGGTTACATTCATACGACTTAGATTGTATCCCCCGAGCCAATCTGTATATCGAAAGGATTGAGGTCGAATTCGTGGGTAATGTTTGTGTCGTCCTGTTGCGACTCGAGACAGTCTTCGGTGAAAATACAGCCTTTGAGCGTGACGGTAGTGGTCGTCCAGTCATCCGATGCCATCGGGTTGGCAAAGGAGATGATCAGGTCGAACTCCCCGATTTCGAGCAATGAGCCGTATACCGAGCGCAACAACTGCTGCGTGGCGTAGTCCATCGTGATGGAAGCCGTATAGGTGATGTTTCCGAACCCGCGCGAGACGGGTTTCCCGCCCATGCCGTAGTTGGATTCCACCTTGCGTTTCTTTGACCACTTGATGGCCGACACGCCCTCGAGCGTGGTCGATCCCTCGTCGATCCCGAGTGCCGTGGAGGCAAGGGTGATCATCGACCATGAATATGCTACATTGTTTATAATTGCCATTTCTTCGATTATTTAGCGGTTAACGACAAGCCTTCCTCGACATAAATCTTCACGGCCACGCCGACAGGCACGATGACGTAGGAGATTCGGAGCGTATCGTCCACCAGCACGTTTTGGTTGGCATCGATGGTAACCGCGTACCCGGAAATCTCCTGTGCCGCCTGCATCTTGGCGAGGATATCGCCGACGAGCGTCTTGAATGCCGTGATTTTCGACGGGGCGAGGAACCCGGTCGAAGGGTTGACCATCAACGGCGAGTTCACGTACGGCAGCAAGGCGGCACGCACGGCACGCCGGCTCTTGTTGATAGTGCGGTTACGGGCGATAGTACGGTAGTCTCCGGTGGAACAGGTCTGGTCCTTGGAGATATAAATGCCGTTTTCACGGCCGGCGTATTTGATGGGGAAGATATAGCCCTTGTCGTCCAGTTCGTCGAGCAGCGAGGGCGGGAGCGACTCGTAACGGTTCAGGCTCAGAAAATTCTCTTCTGCCTCGTCGAGGTTGATGTCCCCGAATCCCAGTTCGATTTCCTGGAAATGGTCGGTGAAGAGGTTGAACTGCTTCACCCATGCGATCGACTCGTGCACGTTGGCCCCGGCAAGAGCGCCCATCACTGCCCCGAGGAATCCCACGGGCGTATGGTTGCGGTTGCGCATCTGCATGAGCGTGACGGTCTCATGGTGTGCCTGCCCGAAGATGCAGCTGATACGGCTTGCCTCGCAGATGCACGAGGGCACGCGGTTCAGGTCTATCTGCCGCCCCTCGGTGGTATCGGTTCCCGTGTTGGAAGGGTTGGCCGAGAGGACAAGCGAGAGCGGCTGGTTCAGTTCCGCCAGTGAGACGGCCACGTCGTTGAGCCCCCTCACGAGGTTCAGGCTGTACTTCTCCGCCGCGCCGCCCGCTTTCCAGAGCGGCTGTTCGGTCCAGATGCCCATCTGGTTGATCATGCCGCCGGCCGCACGCTGCATGATCTCGACGGCTTCCCACGAGGCGGAACAGTCGGCAAACATCACGTAGAGCCTGCCCGTGCCGTTCACGCTGCCCGACATGCGGAAAAACTCCCGGATGTGGTAGGCCGGAATACCGTGCAGGAAATTCACGTTCGCCTCTTCCTCCCCGGTCGCCTCCACACGCTCGATGATACCGAAGTCGCTGACGGCGGACTTGAAAGAGGTGATGTAACACACGTCGCCCAATTTGAGTTTCGACCCGTTCGTCTTGCCGTACCCTTCGGTGAAGAGCGTCGGCTGTAACGACACGTCGAACAGAAGTCCCGTCACCTTCTCGTTGGAGAAGCCGGTATCGTACGGGATGTTGCCGTCCACGTCCTTGATGAAAACATTTCCGAGTGCCATAAGTTATGATTGGTCTTTAAGCTGGTTGTAAAAAGGATTCTCATACAGCGCTGCCCCGCCGCGGATGGACTCCGGCGTATCCGGAGAAAAAGTCCCGCCGTGGGCGTCGATATAGAGCGAGGGATAAGCCGGGAACTTTTTCAGCAGCCCGAGTGCATGGGCGTCCGGTGCCTGCGTTCCCTGATGATTCTCTTCCTCCGGTCTCTCCGGCTCTGCCGGGGGTGCTGTTTCGGACCGGTCCGGCGTTGCTCCGGGATGCCCGGGTGCCGTGCCGTCCGGTGTTCCGGTCGTACCGGCCGCTTCATTTTGCAGGGCATCATCCGTTTCAGTCCGGGGCTTCTCCTCCGTATTGATTTTCTTTGCCATGATTGTCGGATAAAATTTGGGGAGCGGGGTTTCGACTCCGCCCCCCCGGGTGAGACATTCAAATCAGATGAAAGGTGGAATATCGGTTTATGCGGTTTTCTTGTAGGCCGTATGCACGACGATTTCTGCCGGGCGGACGATGTTCACGTCCATCTTCATCCTCATCTGGAAGAAGAAGAGCTCGGAATTCGCCTGCAGACGGTCGATTTTCAGGACATCCGTGTCATTGGCGTAGTCCACGCCCATCCAGAGGTTGGAGTCCATGCCCGTGGAGAACTCGCCCAGCACCATCGTATGTTCGGGAATGCCGACGATGGGGATGATGCGCTTGCCCTTGAAACGGTACTTGTTCACCTCGGTATTCTCCGAGTACTTGACCTGCTTGTCGGAAATGTACTGGTCGTACGCATCCCAGGCATCCCATCCGATGATGAAGGCCAGCGAGGTCTTCTTGCGGATCTGTTTCGGGCACTTTTTCCACATGGCGTACAGGGCCGCCTCGACCGCCGCTCCGTCCGTCAGCTCGGTCGTTCCCGAGACGACGCACTGCCCGCCGGCGATGGTCTCGGCATCCGTGGCGTTCACGTTGTCGAGGATGCGCTTGATGACCCCGTCGAAATACTTCTCACGGTTGGCACCGATCTTCGTGCAGCCGGCGGGTTCCGTGATCTTGGCCACCGTCTCGCCGCCTTTTGCCGCCGTCCAGATGGCGTTTCCGATGTACTCGTTCTTCTTCTCTATCAGCAGGCGCAGCATGGTGGCCTGAATCTTCGGGTCGAGCTCGCGGAAGACGAGGTTGCCCTCCGGCTGCGCGAACTTCCAGTACTTCTCGTAGTCACGGGGATTGAATTCCACATAGATCATAAAATCCGAAGGTTCGAGGTAACGCTCGGTGAGCCGGTACTCGTTGAACCCCTCGTCGCCCTTGGCGCCGTGGATGGGCTGCGGGGTCGGCATATTGTCCTGGATGACGTTGCCCAGCTTGATGGCCGGAAGGGTGTAGCGGTGCTGGATGCCCGTCTTGATATGGATAAGGCCCTCCCGCACCGTGTCGTTACCCTGCACGGTATAGGTCAGAAGGTCTTCCAGCACCTCGCCGGAGTAACCGTTCTGAAGAAAGTTTACAGTATCTGCCATTGTCGAATGAGTTTACTTGTTTCACGAATGAATCTCAGCCGACTGGCGGACCGTTCCCCGCGCGAGGCGTGATGCCCCCGGCATGTCAGTTTATAAAAAAAATTACAAGTTTCGGGAAGTTCACGCGAGACCGGTTATCCCAGCTTGCGGAACTCGAAGTTCTTGCCCACGACTTCCGTGACCTTCTCGGCCATCAGCTGTTCGGCGGTCCTGGCCGCTTCGGCTGCCGCCTGCACGTTTCCCGTGTCGGTGGCGATGGCCTCCGATATCTTTTCCCGGACGGGAATGGAGGCCAGCGTGCTCTCGGCGAGAGCGAAATTCGAGGTGGCCATCTCCACCCACTGGGTCTTCGCTTCACGGCCGATCTTACCTTCGGTGATGGCGTTCTCCACGAGCGTCTCGATGCGTGAGGCCTGCTCCTCCTTCTCTTTTTTCTGGAAGGACGCGAGCTGTGCCGTGGCTGCCGAGAGGTCCTTCTGCAGGTTCTGTATCGCGGCTTCCTTGCCGGCGATGACCGTCTGGGCGTCGCTGAGCGATTTTTCCAACTCCTTGTACCTGGGTTCCAACGCCGCCAGTTCCGAGATGCGGGCCATGACGTCCTTGACCTCCTTATCCTTCATACCGAGTGAGGCGGCAATCGCGCCATACTCGAAACCTTGTGTCTTGTTTTCGTTTGCCATATTGTTTTCCGTTTGATTAAGAGTAGTCCCCTCTGTCTCGAAAAGTTTATTTTCAGCCGAGATCCTGCTCATCAGTTCCTGTATGGAGGCCGTGTCGGTCATGGCGGCTATCTCGTCATGTACCTTCTCGCACAGCTGCTTCGAGGTGCGGATGACGTTCTCCGCCGGGATGATTCCCGCTTTGACGGCCGCCGGGGCGTCGAAGTAGGTACCGTCCTTACCAGCCTCCCCGTTCATGATGGCACGGACGTGTTCCGCTTTCAGACCGAAACGCTTGCGGTAAATGGTCTCTATCTGTCTGGTGAAAGCCTGCACCATATCGGACACGCCGTCATCCGTATCATCACCGGGTAACATGGGGTTGTGTATCATCAGTATGGCGTAGTCACGCATCAGAGAGCGTTTACCCGCCGCCCAGATAATGGAGGCCATCGACGCCGCGATACCCTCGATGACGCATTCGGTATCGACCTTCGCATTGGCGATGGTCGAATAGGTGGACATGCCGTAAAGCACGCTGCCGCCCTCGGAGTTGATCAGCACGCGGATGCACGAGGGCCGGACGATGTTTTCCAGAAAGTCAAACTCGTCGTTGAAGCGGGAAGTCGTCTCTTTCGTCACGCACCCGAAAAAACGGATGACGGCCGGCTCGCCCGTTTTCGCCTCGCCGACGACGTATTCAAGTGTATTAATGTCCATGAGAACTGTCTTTTGGATAAGAGTAGCGGAGGAACGCCCGAAAGGTTGAAAACAAAAAGTGGGAGGTGTCCGCCTCCCGTTCCGGGTGTTTTTGTCCTGCCGTTTTCCGGTCATTCGAACAGGCTCAGAATAAAATCCCGCCCTTGGGATGTCCAGACCGTGAACGTGCAATAGAGCGGTTCCCCCGAGGTGTCAAACCCGTTTTGGAAGGTGCGCTTGCGGGTATACCCCTTGCCGTCGTACTCCGGTGTCAGTATCCAGATATGCCCGCAACGGCGTTGTATGCCCTTTTCCTGCAGGATGCGGTTGAGTTCCGCACCCGTCATACCGAGTTCCGCGGCGATTTGTGAAATACGGTAAATCCGTTTATCGTCAGGTTTGCGGCTGCCATGCACTTTGTCATAGAACTCCACTTTGTGCATCTGGGCCTCCAACGTATCGAGCAGCCGGTCGTTCTCTTCCCGCAGGGCGATGCTTTCCGCATATCCGTCGCGCAGCTGCTCCACGACTTTCAGGACAAACCGCGGGTCTTCGGCAGCACGTGAGACTGGATCGGGGCTCACGGTCATGCCGTAGTGTAGCAGCTCCTTGATGCGGTCATTGCACCAGATAGCGAAAATAGGCGATAGCCAGCGGGCGAATTCCAGCGCCACGTCCTCGTGGAAGAACGTGCCCTGAATGCCGTTGCCGCCCCGGATGACCCGTACCAGTTCCGTTCGGGGAATCCCCCGAACGGCTGATAACGAGCGGAGAAACTCCTCCGTCTGCTTTAACCGTGTCCAGTCGCTGGGCTGCTTGCGGAACGGCTTGGCCATCTCGGAGGCATTGACCGTCACCTGCCGTTCTCCGACCTCAAAGGTCACCGGGTAGTCGTTGTAATCGAATGTCTGTAATGTCGTCTTCATCTTTTCCCGTTTGAATGTCTTTTCTGTAAGCGTAGGAGTTACCCGATAAAAAAGATTGCCGCCGGCCCCGTTTTTATGGATTTTCGTCGCCTTCGTCCCCATCCGTGTCCGGCTCATCCACCTCCACGGAGGGTCCGAACCCCGCCGCCTCGTCATACGCCGGTTCGGGATGATGTCCGTGTCCTGCCGTGTCGTGCTCCGGCGCGTCGGCATGCTGTGTGAAAGGCGGCATCACGAGGTAACGTTCCACCCAGTTCCGGTAGCGCCATGCCGATGACTCGCGGAACCATACCTCGTAGTCTATCCAGTAGGCTTGCAGCATGTTGGTCGTCTGCGGCATGTCGAAATAGGTGAGGTTACACCGCTCGCCAAGTGCAGGCTCCCGATCCTTGGCGTCCTGGATGGCGACGTTCAGGCGCTGAAAAACGATGAAGGGGTCGCACTCGTGGTCCGGATCGGAGTTGTTGAGCGTGTCGAGGATGAACCTTACACGCATGGTGGCACGCCCCTCGCCGATACGCTGCTGCTGCACGAGATAGCGGATATTGACGAAATGGATGAACACAGCGGGGAACGCCGTCTCGTACTCCGTATTCTCACCGCGCACGATACGGGCGAACTGGCCGTTGTCAATGGCGACAGTTCTGAACAGCGGCGGCGAAAACGGGTCGTCGGGGTCCTCCCGCACGGTGAGTATGGCCCGCCGCACGGCGTGGTAGATGTTCACGAACGGATTTTCCGCGACTTCCTCCGGAGGGCTGTCCGGCACCGGCACGGGGACCGGCTGCCGTGGTGGTTCAATGGGGTGCTTGTCCTTGATCATGTCTTGGGGAATCCTTCAAATATCATGTCGATGAAATGCGAGGCGATATGGCTGTCTATCTTCGGGGAGAAACCGATGAAGGGCCGGTGTACGGGACGCCGTGACGAATACTGGTTCACGGTGTAAAGTCCGAATCCCGGATCGGTATTATGCACGGCGGCATAGTTCTTGTAACGGTCCGTCTTCCGGCCCCGTTTTCCCCGTACCGGCGTGCTCTTTTCGGTGGTATAAATCCAGTAGTAGGCACCTTTGCGGAAAATACGCGTCCGGTCGGCACGGCGTCCGACAATATCGACACGCTTGGCTTCCCCCTTCATGCTCCGGGCCAGTGTCCCCGTGTCATTCATCACCGGATGGGTGAACTTCTTGCCCCAGCGGGAAGTGCGTGGCGCCCATTTCTCCCCGCCGCAGAATCCTCCGGCGGGGAAAGATGCCCCGAACTGCTGTTTGGCATAGTCCCCGGCCACGGTCGCGAAGTTGAATACATTGTTCTCGAGACGGCTGGCCATTGCGGTTGTCCATTTTCCTTTCACCCATTGGGCGCAGAATTCATCAAGCGTTATCTTGGGCATGATTGAACTTTTCTTTTATGCGTTTTACAATCTGTTGTACATATTCAGGCAGCGGCCCGGCAAAATAGGCGTGAGCCGGCGAGAAGATCCTGCCGCCCGTGGCCAGACTCTCCCGGAAAACGGGATCCACGTACCGGCGGTACTCTCCGGCGGCGGGGAGCGCCCCGTATACCGACGCGAACCCGTCCGCGACAAGGAAGCAGCGGCACCCCCATTCGATAGGGGGAATCAGTTCCGGCGGGAACTCCGACTTACGGTAGGAAATGCCTTCGAGCGAGAGATGCCACGGCCGCACACGCTCGTCCCCCTGCGTCATGTAGGTCACGACGGTTTCGGGGCTTATGGTCAGCCACCAAGCCGCCATCGAGGCGGCAAACAGTACCTGGTCGTTCTCCCGGGCGGCGTAGATCAGGTTGTAACGCTCGCACAGGGACTCGTATGCGGCGATTTCTTCAACTTGCGGTTCTTCGGGAAGCTCTTTCAGTAGGGCGATCTCCCCGGAGGCTGCGAAGTCCACGAGGTTGTCGATGGCGGCCAGAAGTATGTCCCGCTGCCGGCGCTCCCGCTCCGTGGTGAATTCATTGTGACCGCGCAGGATGTCCAGCGCCTTGTCGAAATCTATCCGAAGACCGCTCAGGGCCCTGTCGATAAGAAACGAGCAGCGCAGCGTGATGATGTCCCCGATGATATCCCGACGTTCGGCACCGTTCTCCCAGTTGAATATCAGCCTGCGGAACGCTTCCCGAATTACTTCATACTCTTTCCGCGTATCTGTTTTTTCGTCCCTTGCCGTAAGAATACCGGGGAGCGGAAGCCGGGCCGTCACTTCGCTCCCCGCAGAAAATTTGCGACCTTCACGCCCCGCGGGTGCCCGTAGCGTTTGTAATACTCCTCGTCGGACATGATATGGCGGTCGTTGCCGCTGCCGCCGACCGGCACGCCCCCGGCGCCGTAAACACCCCCGGGTATCACGTTGAGCTGTTTTCCGACGTTGATGCCGAATTCCCTCTCGATTTCGTCCGCCTCCACCTCGTACTTGTCCGTGATGAGCTGGTATAGCTTGATGCGGTCCTCGTTGTTCATCTCGATGCGGTTCGAGTACTTGAACTCCAGACCGTCCGGGATGTATCCCATCGCCACCAGACGAGGCACGACCTCCTCGTTCATGATATTCTCGATATACCGGCGGTAGACCTCGATACGGTCGCGGAAGATGTCCTGGTGGGCTTTCGTGGAACCCACGTACGACTGCATGCCGCCGGCCATCGACTCTGAGCCCAGCACGAGGTTCGAGACCTCCCTGTTCACGAAGTCTATGAGCCCCGTGTAGATCTTCTCCGAGTTGGACATCGTGAAGGTCTTGATATCCACCTCGTCCTCGATACCCGTAACGACCACCTTGTTCTGGGCGGCGTTGGCGATTTCATTCGCCAGCCGTTTGCGGTCGGTGTTGCTCTCCGAGACAGTTTTGCCGTGAATGATGGGCTGCCCGTACGTGTGCGAGAAGTTGACGTAGTTGGCGACGGTGAATTTCTTGGCCAGGATCAGCGGCGTCGTGGCCGAGAAGAGCCCCAGGTCACCGGAGTTGATAAGGATATAATGTCTCGCGTAGGCGGCGTGACGCAAATCCCAGTGCGGCTCCCAGATGCCCTGGCGTCTGAGGACGATACGCTGGTCCGCCAGCACGTTGCGCCGCTCGATGCTGTTCACCTCGGCGAGCTTGCCCGTTTTCGGGTCGAGGCCGGGCATGACCTCCAACAGTGTGTAGCCGTAAAGCTTGGATTCCACGATACCCTTGATGATCTTGTCGAACTGGGTACCCTGGATCTTCCGGGTCTGCTCCACGTCCTTGACGTACTTCCCTTTCCCGTTCATACGGGCCAGCATGTATCGGTCGCCCAGGATCTGGCTCTCCAGGGTCTCGATGACGGCCCGGATATGCGCGTCCTGCTGGAGGCAGGCGTCGTACAGGTCGATGAGTCGTGCCCGGTCATCGAGGATGCACCCGAGCGTCACGTCCCGGCGCAAGGACCGGTAACGGTTGTCACGCTCGATCTCGCGGACATACTCCTGTATGGTCTTTTTCGAGGTCCGGAAGATACTTTCCAGCAACTCGCCGTTGAATGAATGGTCGGATGTCGTCATTTGCCCATGGTTTTACCTGAAGAGTAGCGGTCTTTTCCGGGTAAAGTTTGTCCCGGAAAAAAGTATATGGAAAGGTGGGATTTTTCTGTTTGGGTGTCAGGCGGAAAGGCTACTCTAAAATATACAGATTTTACGTGTAAAAAATACCATAATCTGCTAATTATCAACGATAATAATTTAGTCTAAAACTGAAAATAAACGCCATTTTATTACTATCTTTATGGTCGGAATATATATATTTGCATTCAATTTTTAACAAATTAGCGATATGAAAAAGAGAAAATGAAAACCCTCACGGTTCCTTGCCGGCAAGTCCGGTACAAGGAATTCCCCGACCTGCTTTTCGGAACATCGCAGGACGGCGACGGACCGTACTATTTCGACGCCACGCACTTCATCCGCAGCCGGGGTGACGAGCGGCGGCACAACGTCCGAGAGTTCCGCGCAGCCTTCCACCACTGGATCGCGGCGCTCACGGAAATATACGGAATAGACACGGAAGACCTTGTCGTCCGGGATGAAGCATCGGGACACCTGTTAATTGATGAAAGTCTGGCTCTGCTGTTCGTCGTTTACATCGAACCCGCCTTCGGCGCCTACATGCTCGAACGCCTCTCGGAGATGCTGACCGACGGTCTATCTGTTTCGGACACGTGGCTGGCCAAAGCGGCCGGCCTTAGATTTACGCGCGAGGAATTAACACTAATTTTTAAGAATTATGAGACGTAGCAATTTTAAGCGGCCGAAGACGGTACTTGTCTTCAACGGGGCTCAGGTTCTCGTCGCCATCATTCGCTCGCTTCATAGCGCGGCGGATCTGACGAAAGGTAACTTACAGGCAATTTCGTTCTGCTGTACGGGCAAGTATATCTGCAGCGGCGGACTCTATTTCCGGCATCTGCACCCGGATGTCGAGATAGAGATGGACGACCTCGGCGTCTTGCAGCTGCAGGACTATGATGCGCTGTGCGGGGAGAAGCGTACCTACTATTCGGTACGGCAGATGGCGCACAAGCGCGTGTTACGCCATAGGAAGAAAAACGATAACGACGAAAAAGAGAAATGATCATGAAAGAAAACAGAAAAGTTCCGTTCCGTGACACGGCCATACGCGTGTTACGGAACCATGACGGGATGCTGTACATATCGGCGGATGACGTGTGCGGCATACTCAAGCGTGAAGAGATGCTTAAAAAGGGCGACATCGCCCGGATATGTCCGTCCGCCATCCGTATGCCGCTGCGCAAGGGCGGTCATGAGCTGTGGACGTTCCGCCCCTCGGACATGAGGCGGCTCCTGCAGTCCGTCCGCAAGGAGAGTATTTTACCCCGTGACCTGTTCGACGACCTGGAAGCGTGGGGCAACCGGCTGTTCGAGCTGGAGGCCGGCAACCTGCACCCGCAACGGCAGGCGGACACCGTCTGTCACTTCGCGGAGGATTTCCCGGTGACATTCCGGCAGGCCGGCGACAAGCTGATGGTCAACGCCACGCAGATCACGATGCGTTACGGGAAGATTCCTTCCGAATGGCTCCGCATCGCGGCCACCGACCACCTGCGGCGCGAGCTGGCCCGCACCGGACAGACGGACCGTTACGAGTTCCAGCTTTTCACCACGCGGGGACGTGGCAACGGCGCCACCTGGATAGAAGCGCCGCTGCTCGTGCCGCTGGCACGTTGGATAGCGCCGGATACGGGACTGGCCGAATGGTGCGTGGAGAAGATCGGGATGCTGACGGCGGGCCGGGTGCTCCGCAAGACTGTACAGTATCCGGCGGAAGCCGTCGAGCCGCCGTGCCTGAACCGTCCCGTCCCGGAAGACATGGCGGGGGCACTCTCCCTGATCGGCGAACTGCGCAAGGCCGTGCGGGAATTCCTGCCCAAGGCGGCTTTCTACGACGAGTTCGTGGAAAGACGCGAGTGGTTCAAGAGCACCCGCATCGCCGACGAGCTCAACACCTCGTCGCGAGACCTGCACCGGTTCCTTCACGAGGAGGGTATATGCATGTACAGCAAGCAGCAGTGGGTCGTGCTGCCGGCGTACCGTTCCTGGCAATGCGACGTGCCCTACACGTGGAAAAACGACCGGGGCGAGGTCTTCACCTTCGGCTCCCGCAAACGCTGGACGCCGGCCGGACGCGAGTGCATCATCGAACTGTGGTGGAAGAAACACCCCGAATACCGTTGATCATGGAAACGGCCTTGCAACGCATTATCAGGAAAACGGGACGCAAGCCCGTGGAGTGCCGGTGCCCCCTGTGCCGGGCGCAGTGCCGAACACCGTGCCTCGGCACGCCGGAGGATATCCTGCGCCTGCTGGAAGCTGGATACAGGGAACGGCTTGCGCCCACCTTGTGGGGCGTGGGGCTGGTCCTGGGATATCTTCCTTACGCGGTGCCGATGGTGCAGGCCCGGCAGGTGGACGGTCATTGCACCTTCTTCCGGAACGGGCTGTGCGAATTGCACGACGCCGGATTGAAACCGACCGAGGGCAGGCTCTCGTACCATACCATCACAATGGAGAACCTGAAGTTCGGCTCCTCACTCCCGTGGAATGTCGCCGGGGAGTGGCTGGACGAAAGGAATGACGCGGTCATCGGGGAGATTATCCGCCTGATGACCGAATAGGAAAGAACCCGGAGGGCGGATGCAAGACAGTATCAACCCGTTAGTTCCTCAAAGGGCATTTGCCGTCCGGTTCTTTTTTTAATGTTAATTCATACTGGTTGCAAACAATTCGTACCGGTTGGTGCTAACCTTATCCAAAGAACCATTTGACAAGCAGTATGAAGTTAAAAAAAAGAATGACATTCGACGAGATGGCGACGCATCTTATCGAAAACACGGGCAAGGTGGCAAACAGGGTTACCGTGGGCCGCTATGCCAAAAAACTGGGATACACAGTCTACAAGCCGATGATCAACCGGAAAATCCGGCATTGCTATCTCAACGAGGCAATACGGGAAGAGACGGAAGAGGTTAAACAAAATTCAAAGGAGAAACAATGAAAAAAGTACAGGCTTATTTTTATCAGGTCTACAAGGGCCTTGTCATGGGCTTCGGCCCATGCGAGGCTGTCTTCATGGCCTATATGGCCGACCTTGACCGGCTCAGGATGTCGGGAGCGGACATCACCTTCGGTCTGAATGTACATCTGGGTGTTACCGGAATGGGACGGCGCGCTTTCGAGCGATGTGTCCGCAAGACTGTCCGCATGGGACTGCTGGAAAGAATTCCCGTGGACGGCCGCTACGACTACGTGTGGAACCGGACGGCATACGGCAGGCTGGTCGAGATCATCTCCTCCACCACGAGCTACACGGTACTGCGGGAGTTCTGTGACAGGGTATTCGGGACCGAAGGCAGGGAAGTGGCCTCCGTAACCGACAATGAAGTGCGGACATTGAAGAGGACCGTCTTCCCGACCTCCGGGAAGCGATAAAGACGTGAGATGATTTTTGTCCGTATAAAAAACGCCGAGTCTTCGGCGTTTTTTTTGTACTTTGCCGTTTCAGTCCCGGAATCACGAAAAAAACAGGTGGCGGAAATGGGTGTTGTTCAAATGTACGAATAACTTGTACTTTCGTACAAATATCCTGAGCGGAAGGTTGTACGAAAGTACAATGAGTACAAGATATAGTATAATATAACAAGAAAAGAAGATGTACTTTTTTCTTTGAAGCAAAGAAAAAAGATACCAAAAAAGAAACCATACAGTGCAGACGGCGTGCGCCGTCCGGGAAAATTTTCTGTTTTAAGGGAAGAGATGCAGATGTTACCGGGACAATATAACACAGGATACCTTCCTTCCAGAACAACGAATAGAAACACTAAAAGAGAAAACAACCGTTACCCGTTTCTTCCGTCATCGTCCGATGCACCGTCCTCCGGAAACCGGACCCGTCGGGAAGGATTGTTCGGGTGGAGACAGCAGACAATGAACGGGGCCAATGCCGACCGGTTATCCCGAACGGATGAATGTCGAAAGGCTGAAAGACGGTTATGTCTTGTGAAAGGCTAAATAATCCAAAATACACGGGTTGAAAAAGACAGGATTCGGGAAGTTTTTTTATCTTTGTTTCAAGATTCCGTTAACCTTTGACATATGCAGACCGTAATGCCCGGTCGCGGCGACTTTCTCGTTAGAAGGACCAACCTAAGCCGGGGTTGCGGTTTCTACTCTCAGCGTACGGCGGCACGGCTGCAAGAACACCGCCTCATGTTCTCCCTTTCCCGTTTTCCCTGTTTCCACGCTTCGGCAGGCTGTCCGATACCAGCCGGTAAGAACGGGCGATCTGTTCCCGGATGAAACCGTCTCCCAACCGTTCGAGGTAAAGGTCATTCCAATGGGACTTGTTCATGTGGTAGGCCGGCTGCACACCGGGATACCTCTCCCGAAGTTCCAACCCCACCTCCGGCGGCAGCTTCACGGCGACACGAGGTTCGGGAGACTCCAGCCATACGAGCAGGAACCATTTACCCCCGACCCGGAACGAGAGCCAGTTTTCCGCGAACATATCCTCGGTTACATCACCGAGCCCCAGCGCGTAGTATCTCACATCCTCGATGTTCATAATTTCATATCCTCCTGTTTTTACGGCAAAAGTAACGCTTTTACGTTTCTTCCATGCCATCAAATGGCAAAAACTTGAAGCGGGCAAAGACATCGTACCCTTCAGGCTTTCAGGAAACAGGACCGGCCGGTTTATTGAACCTATCTTTTTTTTCTACCTCTGCCGGGATCGTCTTTACAGTTGTTCCTGCCTTCCGCCTCCGCATTGTGGCGCATGCGCAGGATCGACATGAAACATTCCTGCACGCTCTCGGCCGCCTCACGGGTGGCAAAATAGTTCCCGACCGCCAGGCGCTTGCGGTCCCGGGGCTTGTAGGCATCCCGTACCTCGCAGATATTGAACAGTTCGTTCAGGTAATAGTAAACCTGCTCCCGTAACCGACGGTTCACCGCCACTTCCATGCTGCGCAGGTGCCCGTTCCAGACGACCCCCTCGGCGACAAGTGCCCGGTCCAGTTTCATGCGGGCTGTGGAACCGACCGGTTGTACCTGGAAGTCGGCGGCGGTACCGGCCACCTCGTGCATCGAGTACACGGGGCGTTCCCCGGGACGCATCATGCAGTACATGACGATGCGCCCCCTGGCGTCTATCTCCTTGAAAACCCCAAGAACGACCCCCTCACCCAGCGTGCTGAGCTGCACGCGGGCGCCATTTTGCGGAACATAGTCATTCCTTTTCAGCCGGCAATGCCGCATGTCCCACAGCAGATGACGGTCATTCAACAAGCGCTGCAACATTTTTTTTTCTTTTAACGTGGCCGGGCGGCAGTCCTTCAGGTACATCACCACCTCTTCCTCGCACAACTCTCCATCCCCGGTACACCGTACCGTTACGGCCACACAATCATCCACGATATTGCCCGCGACACCGATTTCCGATGTCACGCAGTTTACGATGGTGCCCCCCTTGCGAATCTTGTCGCACAAGGGCACACACGTTGTCCCGGATTCTATCTGTTTTCCTTTCTTTGATTTCATATTAAGTCTCCATCGCGTTAGCCCGTTGGTCACACATCAAAATACATAAACGGGACAATTTTACAAATATACGCATTATTCCGCAAAGAATCGGGTGTGCGGCAAACAAAACGCCGGGTTTTAATATAAATAAGCAAAAACCGAACAAAAAAGTCAGATATAGCCTATTTATAAATACCCTGTATATCGGATATGACGCTAAAAGACAGATTCATGTGTCATCAGCATAATCTGAACTGAAACCACTATCTCCTGACAGCCGGTACTGTACCGCAAAACCATTTATGCAAAAGTTTCCATTCGCCGTGTGATGGAACCGGACAGCAAGTCTGTATATAAATGCCACGGTGAAAACGCCCCTCGAAAACCGAAACCGGAGAAAAGGGATAAAAAGTCTGTATATATCCGAAAACCGTCAGCTGCCTGCATGACACGGGAATAACGTGAAAAACAGCCCTGCAAATACATATATATCCTGCTCCTCGCTTACAGTTTCAACGTTCAAAGGCATTTCAGGGTGCTTTTCAAAAGTCGGACTTGAAAAAACGGCCCTGGCAGAGAAACCGAATCCGCACCGGCAAGGACACCCTCCCCAATCTTTTTAAAATTATTACATCATTGTATATCAGTTGTTTACGTGGTTTATTTTATAGAAAAGTAAACCTAAAAGCATGTTTTTTCTTGTAACTACTTACAAATTGAAAGCAAGAAAAGTTTTTTTGCCTTATTACATAGGTTAAAAATGTAATTATATTTATAATACTCTGTATTACAGCCATTTAAGCAAACTTTCATTTTGTTACACACGTTGAATCGGGCTTTTTTTGATTTTTGCAAAGAAAAAATTTTTTTCAAGGAAAATCATATTTTTATATCTAATTGATATTCAGTGATTTATATTCCTTCCTCGCGCGCGTGCGTTCCATGTTTGGAAAAAGGGGATTTTTAAGACGGTCTAAAAATTTTTTTTGCAAAAAGTTTTGGAGATTGAAAAAACGGTTTTATAATGCAGTGTACTCGAAAGCCAAACAGAACGGCAAACAAGTACGGAGAAAAAAGAGAAAAAAATAGATAACTAAAAAACAGATTTAAGAAACAGACAAACCAACCCGCCGAGAGCGAGAAACAAAAAGCCTTTTTTGTGGGAAACCTATTTTTGAGGCTTGGAAAATCAAAAATCCGCTTGTTCGCTTTGGAGCGATTAAATAGGGTGTTAAATAACCACACCGAGCAAGACTACAAACCAATGTAGCAAGTTGGAACGGTCTAAAAACGTGTTTTTAGTCCGCATACACAAAGCACGCTAAATTTTGGGAGTGCGAGAGTTGTATGGAAAAAGGACGTGTAAGAATAATGCCATAATTGCGCCCTTGTGCGCACGGCGATAAAATACACGGTAGCGGAAAAGCAGTCCGCACGGAGCTTGAGAAAAGAGCATTGCCAATGTCATGCCCATAATTACCAGCCGCCCACCGCCTTACTGTTAGCTGCCGGATTGGGAAAGATCCGGGACGTGCCAGAGAAGCGTCTTGCCGAAATTGGAGTAAAGCAGCGCAGAGCCACGACACGATGAGTAGAACTCGTGCAAAGATACGATATGCCGAAAATGCGCTCATTTGGATAGCTCTGCTATGGGGTACGTTTTAAGTGCGACAAAGTTACGAAAAAATTTGCCGTGCAGGGTGAAATGCACGGCAGTTTTTGGGCACGTGGCAGGAAATGCCACACCTTGCGCTATCGAGCAGGGTTCGGGGTTCGATTCCCCGGGTGCCCGCAATGCGTGATTTTGCGCAGTAATTGTTTAATTCAAATCATTATGGCAACTTCAAAATTGAACAAGGAACAGTATGGAAACCTCAGCGCGTTTGCAGGTGTAATGCTGGTTTACAGCTCGGTAAACCGTGACTGTGAAATAGTGCAAACCGGTCAGCACTTCTTCGGCAAGGACTTCGAACCTGCCGACAAAACGGACGATGAAATTTTCCGTGTGATTAAAAACATGGTCGCAACGATGTGGCACACCATTGCGGAGGAAAAGAAACTGCGGCAGGACGCCGACGGCATCCGCTCGAAATTCCGTGCCACCACTCCGGCGGAAATCATCATCTGCGACAAGTCGCACAACTGTATCAAGCACTACGACCTGACGGACAGCGTGTGGGCACGTATCGGGCTTGTGCCGACAAAGGTAGACCTCGAGAAGTCGAACCGTGACTTTGCCAAGACCATCCATGCGGCGGCAAAGGCTATCCGCAATGCCATGAATTTCGCCCCGAACCTCGCCGGTCTCGAGAAAGCCGAGAAGCCCGCCAAGAAAAACGGCGGCAAGGGTGCGAAAAAGACTAAAGGCGTGGCGACCGCTACCGCCGAAACCGCTGAGACTATGACCACTACCGCCGAAACCGCTGAAACCATAACCGCAACCGAAGCCGTAAAAGAGGCTGCATAACGTGGCGGACAGGGTAAACAACCTGCCGGAAACGGGCAGACACGGGCAGGCATAGTGCCGTTAAACGGTCTTTGCCTGCCTTTTCCGTATCTGCCGACGAGGGGCGTTTATCCGGTATATGCCGGAAAAGCGCCCTTCCCGTTCCGGGCGAAACGGTATTGTAACATGAGAGACGAAGAGAAAATCCCGGCAGAAAATACTGCCGTAGGTGTGCCCGTGCAGGACACGGAGTACACCCCTGACGATCTGAAGGCCGCTCTGGAAGAGTCCGAGCGGTCGTTGCACGAGGCTGTCTTCATTGCCCGTCAAGTGTGGGAAAGGGACAGCGACGCCATCCAATTCGACATCGACGACCTCGTGCAGATAGAATCGGCATTGCAGGAGATTTGCAACATCGCCGCGGGAATCCGCAGCGAGGACGACGAGTAAACGATAACGCGCGTGGGGCTGCCGGAAATGCCGGAAGCCGCATACGCGTTGTCCCATACAGGGCATTGATATACACTGTGCCGGGACTGCACCCCGGAATGCCCTCACTTTTCATAATTCATCTTCGGACTTACTTCCTTGCGCCGTGAGGCGTTGTGCCCACCTTGTACATAACACGGTTAAGCGCGGCTTGGCGTTCGGTGGAACTGCCTGCCGTGCTTCCGCTGTTATCCCGTGCGGGGAAGCGGAGACGGTATGTGCCAATAATATGCAAAACAATATGATAGAGGTATTTAATGCAAGACGCACCCACAGTTACGGGTGCTTTGCCAGTTTCAAGGCTGCCACGGACACGCTTGACAGCCTTGCCGCGACGGGACAACTCGGAGAGATGCCCGTCGTCAGCGTGTCGGCGTATCGTAACGGCGTGTTGCAGCGGGAGTACAAGGCCGTGTCCGCCGGCGGGAAATGGCGTGTGCCGAAAGCCCGGAAAAAGCGGATACCGGAGCCTGTCCGTAGGAGACGCCGCAGGAAATGGTGCAAGGAGTACGCCTCGGCGGAACTGATGTTCCGGGAGGGATTTCCAGACCACCTGAACCGCAGTTACCCGTTGTCGGCGGACAGCCTGCGGCGGTGCAACCGGAAATGCAGCATCTATATGCAATAAATGATAAAAACGAAAAGAAAATGAAAACATTAGCAGACGTGAAAAGAAAGATGACGCTTGGCTCGAAGTGGCAGTGCGTCCGGTTGTTCGAGGGAGGACAAGACCTCGGCGTGCGTGAAATCGGCAAGGTGCAGAAGAATGCCGTGGCATTCCTTAAAGCTGACGGGAAACTCTCGTGGCTGTGGTGGCCCAAGGCAAAAGATGTGCAGGTGGAGGGAAACTCCTTCACCGTGCTCCAGAACGGGGTGCCGAAACTCAAGTACACCCTCGTGGAGTAAGTGGAAAGGAAAATTCATGCAAAATAATACGAACTAATATCAACTATGGGGGCGGAATGCCCCTATGCTTTTATAAACAGGGAGAAGGAAATATGGCGAAAATAACGAAGAAACAGGTGGATGCCATCGATGCCGCGTGCCGGAACGGCTTCAGTTTCGACCGGTACAATTTCGGGGTATTGGGTGAGAAGTGCCTTTCGAAGACAATCACACTCGTGGAGGGGTGCAAGGCGGTAAAACTCCGGCTCAGTTGGCGGGATGAGGTTGTGAAACACGAGAATCAATATGGCTGTACTGTACCGACCTACACCGGCAACGTGGTGCCGCAGCTGCACTGCTCGGTATGGGACAAGGCTCCCGGAGAAAGTTGCTGGCACAGTTACGGGCTGGGGAAATACCGCACGTTCGCGGACAAGACATCCTCCAAACGGCTTATGAAACGTTTGTGCGAGATAACAGGGCTGGTAACGGACGAACTGGTGTGTGAAATGTTGCCGGAGCGAGAACGTGAGGAATTTCGACAGAAAATAGGACAAACGATTAAATAATAGTAAGAACATGAGCCATTTTACGGTAATGGTCATCGGGGATGACCCTGAAGGGCAATTAGCCCCGTTCGACGAGAACGAACAAGTGGAAGAATATTGCACCTGTGAGGTGTCGGAGGATGACAAACAACAGATGCTGGATTACTACAAAAAAGAACGTAAATTACGTTTCCGCAATTTCGAGAACTGCTATAAGCGTTACGGCAAGGACTGGAACGGTAACAGATGGCGCAAGAACGAAGACGGCATCTGGTGTGAATATTCAACCTACAATCCGGATTCCAAATGGGACTGGTACGTGCTGGGCGGTCGTTGGAGCGGTACCTATATCCGCCTGAAAGAGGGTGCGACAAGCGGTATCAAGGGAGAGCCGGGTGTATTCGAGAACGAGACGGGCTGGGACGCAGCCTTGAAAGGAGATATCGACTTCGAGGCGATACGCCGGGAAGGTGAAGAGCGGGGACGCAAATGTTACAGGGATATTGCCGCGAAATGTGGCGGTACGATTCCCCGTCCCTTAATTTTCTGGGACACACTGTTGCATGGCGATAAATATGCCGGACTTACCATCGAGGAGAAGCGCGCAATATATCATGCGCAGGAAGCTATCAAGATTTGGGACGCTGCAGGGTATGATGTTCCCTTCATTGGCCCTAAAATAGAGGACTTTCAATGCACCGAGGACGAGTATGCCAAGCGTCGTGCCATTAGCGCGTTCGTACCTTACGCAGTGGTATGCGACTACAAATGGTACGGACGAGGAGAAATGGGTTGGTGGGGTCTCTCGACCAATGAATGTTCCGAAGACGAATGGAACGACAAGGTGTGGAAGATGGTCAATGCCCTGCCCGATGACACGCTGATATCTTTTTATGATTGCCATATCTAACCGAATATCAAAAAAGGAAATATGAATAATACAGAAGAAGACAAACTCTTTGAGGGTATAAACGCCCAGATAGTGGCCTATGGCTACGCTGTCGTTGTATGCTGTCCGGAACAGGACGTGGACGTCCCTTCAGTGGATAATCCGTTCCATCTGGTTTATCCCTGCAACGCCCGTTCCAGTCTGAAAGTGAAAATTGAGAGGGCCGGGTTCCATACCAGCGATGCCCGTCACGCACGTCGCGAATACTGTTTCGGCTTGCGGGTAACCATGTATTGATACCGTTATGGGAAAGGAATATAAAATCAATGAAGTAAAAGGTGTCATCATCAGCCGCTCCCTGCTCAAGGAATACGGGTATGACGGCGACCTGCCTACCGATGAACAGTTACAGACTATCGCCAACGAACTGCTCGACTACCGGAGTGTAAGCAAAGGTTATGAGGATGCCCTTGCCGGTACGATGTCAAACATGTTCGGTATCGAACCCAAAGAACAGCCTATGGAAACGAAAGAACTTACCACCCACCAGCGCGGTGTCATCCTGCGCGGCATCTGCGGCGGCGCCGCGTTGAGAGACAAGTCTCCGAGGATTTCGGAGAACAACACCGTCATCACCACCCCGGCCGCCCTTAGCGGCTGGGACATCTGCTGCATATCGAGCGACGCCGGAGCATTCGGGCTGAGAGCGCAGTTCGGTTATGACGGGCAAACAAAAATAACATTCACCCGGCAGGAGAAAACGATATGAGGACTTATTACTATCTGGACTACCTGCACCGCGAAATCTTCCTCGAAGAGGAGGACATACAGGCGGTGCCCGAAAGCGGGCGGGCGGACGAGGCCTGTGCCGCCATAGCGGAAAAGACATACGTCGCGGAGCAGTTCCGGGCGGATTCCTTCCGGACGCTCAAGGAGGCCGTAAGCCGCCTGTGCGACACCCCCGACATCCGCAGCCGCCATGACGCGCTCATGTATATCGTGTGGATGGCGGCATCGGACATCAAAGAGAGACGCGGCATGCGGCATGGCGAGGCTGAAATCAAGATAACCCGCGACGACGGGTTCGTGTGGCTGCTTGTACCGGCTGACAAAGCCTTCGCTCTGTGGGAAGCCGGCGTGTTTCCCCTTTACCGGCTGTACGCGGACGACTCGGAGTCCCTTATCGAAAGTGACGAGGACATGCGGGCAGCCCTCGAAGACGGTTGCCGTATAGGCATCGAGGTTGGCTTTATCTCCACGATGGGATATGCCGCCCGGATGGCCGAATAAGAGACAGAACCAAACATTCAAATCAGAAAAATATGGAAACGATGACTTTAACACGAGAGAACGCCCACCGTGTGACGATGGTGCGGCGCAAGGATGCCCCGGGAAGCGAGCCGGTGGCATTTCATTTCAGAGGGAAAAGATACGGGTACTGCAACTATGCCCACCTGGTCGGCGAGCCGGACAAAGAAGAAATCCTCGCTCCCGCGAGCTTCAAGGACTGGGAGGTGGCGGAAGTGGCGTACCCGGGGTATCTGGAAGAATACTTCCGCCTGGCGTGCGACTCCTACAATCGCACTTCTTTCTCACCTGAAGAACGGGGTGAAACGGACATCGCCTCACACGAGAAAGAGCTGCACGAAGACCTGCAGTCCATGCCGGAGGGACAGCGGGAACGCTACATCGAGAACTACAAGCGGTATTTCTCTGCGATGATTGCCGCTAACAGTCGCTGTGCCAGTGCGATGATTACAGGACCCGCACGCTTCAACACCGGCCGTAACGAAAAGGCGTGCAACAGTTATGAAAAGAACGTTACGGCATTCCGGGAATGGCGTGAACGTGCACTCGAGGCGATACGTAAGGCGGCAGAAGCCGCCAAGCCTGAAGACCAACGCATCGAAGAGGAATGGCGGAAAGTCAAAGCCGATATCGATGACACGGCCACGACCATCCACAACATCGACACGGGTGCGGCACGAGGCTATAGCCGTGCCCTTTTTGTCAGTAACCTTGCCGGACGGCTCGCCACCTATGTCAATCACGGCAACGTGGAGATTATAGACCGTGCCATTGCTCATCTGCGCGAATGGAACGATAAGGTCAAGAAACCCATCGTTACGGCACGTCATTCTATCTTCAAGTATCCGGACCTTGCCCGCAAGGTTCGGGAAAAGCAGATGGAACGGGCCGGCCGTGAAAACCGTGAGGTCCCGTTCGAGGGTGGCAAGGTGGTTTACAACTTCGAGGAAGACCGCCTGCAAATCCTTTTCGACAAAATCCCCGATGCCGTAATGCGTACAACATTGAAACATAATGCGTTCAAGTGGTCACCTCGCAATCAGGCATGGCAACGCCAACTCACCCGCAATGCCGAATATGCCGCCGGTCAATTGTTGAAGATAACCATTTAATCCGGCAGCCCATGAAATACATCATCGATTCACGCTTTTTCGACGGGAGCTGTCTCACGTCGATGTCGGATGACCTGCACAGCGATTACGGTGGCGAGACACTGGAAGAACTGCGAGAGAGAGAAAAGAATCCGAGTCTGATTGCCGTATCGCCCGGGCGTATGGCACTGCTCGTGAAACGTTATAGCCGGGCACTCAGCCGACCATTCAGGGAAATCACGGAGGAACGTTACTGTGACCTCTTCGAATGCCTGCCACCGGCACGCATGGGGAGAGGGTGGTTCTTTGTCGGAGAACCGTATTACGGCAGCCTGTATCCTTTCTGTTTCCGCTCGGGTGACAGGTTCTTCATGGCGGAGCGCCCATTGCGCCTAACCGATCCGGAAATACAACATCAGATGAAAGGACACATGGAGAAACTTTACCACCACCCGAAGATTGTCAAAGGAGAGCCTTTCCTGCAGTACATGGCATGGTACAATGCGGATGTAGCTTATATCCCGTACTCGTTCATCCTGGAAGGGAAAAAATTGTTTCTCCGGAACCTTGCCACACGTACAGGGTCGGTCATCGACGACCGTCGGAACCGGGACGAACTGGCCCGACTGCTGCGTAACCTGCGTGCGAACCACTACGAATACTGCACGTTCCATTCGGTAAAGAAAGACATATTCGAGTTTTTCGAGTGGGTTCGAAAGAACCGGTACACGCTGGCAATTCACGGAACGCTTTTCGATTTCGCCCCGGATCATTCCTACGTGGACTTTCACGGTAACGTCTGCGAGTATTCCGCGGCATTCCATTACCGTATCTATTCCCGCCCCCTGTTCGGGGACATCATCAACCAGTTACGTTGTGTGAAACGACATCTTTCATATAAAAAGGAGGTGTAATGATGGATACACTTGACAAACTACGTATCATCGAAAGCGACGCTGTATCCAAAGAAGGTGTGAAGATAGAATCACTCAGCACTTCCCTCAAAGCTACTTACGCCTGCGGTTGTGTACTGGTAGAACATTTCGCATGTGGCAACCCTACCTGTGTACGTAAGGAAGAGAATCCTGAAAAGTATGAACGTCTGCTGGCGAACAGGAAGTATTTCGTGGAACTGTGTAGTATGCATAATCACCAGTGATATGGCAAAAATTATCAAAACGGACGGAACGTGCCAGCCGGTGCATCCCTCCAATGGTACCGACTTCTCTCTCAAAGAGATGCAGGCGATTGTCGGAGGCTACATAGAGCTGGTCGAATTGAACGATACGAACACAATAGTCCTAAACGAGGAGGGCAAGCTGAACGGTTTGCCCCTCAATATCGAGGCGACCAGGGTGTTTCGCTCGTATTACCCCGGCTCAAACGACTTCATCGTCGGCAACGTGCTTATATGTAAAACCGAACAAATATTATAATTATGGACAAAGAAAAATCAATCAAGCTGCAAGACCTCCTGAAACGATACAGAGAGATGCAGGAAAAGAACAACGTAACCGTCATCGAGTTTCGCACTGCTGACGGGCAGAAACACGGTATAAGCAATCCGGAGGCTGTCAAGCTGCTGGTAAATGTGGCTGTCATCGAGTTGGAACGGCAGCACCATCAGGCGTTGTTCGACGATATTCCGGAACATCTGGAACAGAGCCGGGAATACAAGGCGGCCAAGCAACTGGAATATGCGATGAACGACTTCGGTTTCAAGCCCGAACGCTTCGCCGAAGCCCTTCCTTTCTTCCATAAGACGCTGGAGCAGACTTTCTTCCGAACGGTGAAAGCCTCCATCCTTGCCATGGCAGGACGTGACCCCCGCCGCATTGACGGACGTAACGAGGCTTCTTACGAGATGTGTCAAATGCTGGCTCCCATGCTGGAAGATACCCGGCTTCCCTTTATCTGAACAGCCATGTTCATAGACGAGAAAACACAGCGACGCATCCATGCCGTTCCGGGTATGAGCGTCTCCCACGGCACGATGCGCACGCAAGACCTAATCCCGGCGTTCATGGATATTATCCGTGACACGCCGGAGTACGTGCAGCTGATGAATACCGTTCCCGCCCATGCCATGGAGGACAAGGATACTGAATGGTGGGACAGTGAAGAGGCAATCATGTTGCTGGACACATTGTTCGACACGCTCGACGCCTATTCCCCGGAGGATTACTATTTCGGTGCCCACCCCGGTGACGGCTCCGATTTCGGATTTTGGAAGATGGACAAGGACAAGTGAATGTTGGAACACATGGTACGGATTACAAAAGACAAATGGCATGGCATCTTCAAAGATGGGATTTGTATCGGACAAATCTATCTTGCCCGTGCCGAAAGCAAAAGACTGAAATACCGGGCGGTCTCCTGCGTGAGTGGAATTGGCTTTAACACTTTCAATGAAGCCCGCAGTTACGCCAAAGATTTTCTTTAATCAAAGAACTATATGAGAAATTGGATACAGCAAAGGCTTTTGCGCCGCAAAAAGACGGACAAAAGCGGAATGACACTCGGAAAGGTACAGAAAGAGTACCGTGAAAACGACGTGTGCATGGGAGAACTCCTTGATGCTCTCCCTGCCGACGGACTTTCCGTAGAGGAAGCGTTCGAGCTGAGCATCGCCGCCAAAAAGTGGGCGGACGGAGACCGTTTCTACCGGACCGTCGATGACGGAGAGCCGGAGGAACTCGGAGTGTAGAACAATCAAACGATAAAAAAATGAATATATATGATTTTATCAAATTTGGCGGTTATGTCCGGTGGGCCGATGACAGCACGGATACACTCCGCAAGATGAAGGTCTGCCTGCCGGTAAAAGAACCGGTAGGAAATGACACGAGAATAGAACTGATTCCTATGGACGAGGAGTATCCGGAAGAGGTCGCCGTTTCCTATTCCGTCAGGGCGGCCGAACTGGTTCCTTGTCCGGATTCTTTCTATGATGGATACTGGAAAGCCCTGATGACGGCGGAAACCAACGGCGCCGCTGCGGACGTGCTGCTTGCCATGCTCAAAGAGTCAGGGTTTTGCCTGATGGAGTGTGTTCAGCTGATGCTCCGTACCGATGCCTGTAAACTGTTTCCGGTTCTCTGCCGGTTGTTCCCGGAAGCGGAAGAGATGTTTCGGATTGTCACGTGGGAGGACAGGGAATATTTTGCAAGGCGGCTGACGATATTCCGGGGAACGACCGATGAGGAAGAGATACTTGTTTCGCTGACAAGTCTGGGAAACAGGCTTATCGACAACAGGACCGGTGCGCCTGTTTCTGACGATGCGGAAGCGGTGGACGGGGAAATCTATTACTATTTCACGGACGAGGAGATGCTGCTGCCGGAAGAACGGCTCGTCACCATTGCGGAGAACGCGTGAAGGATAAGAGCCGAGAAATACATGGATTTATATACCGGTGAAAACTTTTATCAGACAAGCGATATATATAAAGATTATTCATTTAATTTGCATTCTCATGTATTAATAAAATTGCTATGGAATGTTTGTATCAAGCCGAGGTGGTTGTTTATATAAATTTCACTGATGAAGAATTTGATTTCATAGATAAAGCCATGCGGGAACACCGTGACACGAAAATCTATACCGAACCCGGTTCTTGGTTCTATGGAATGAAAGTGATGCGAAAAATGGACTCCGGCATATCCGAGAGATTCACGCCCGACAAGATACAATATATATTGCGTGCTTTGGAAGAACAACGAGGAAAATTCTCGATGGCATTATTCCATAAATTAAGTGATATTTTCCTTACCATCCGTTCAAAAAAAGAACGGCTTAATTCCGATCTCGATCAAGAGACACCGGACTTCTCGTTGTAACCTGACAACTGTCTGTATCCTGTAAAGTACAACAGGTACCTGTCTGTTTCATGTGACACGTGACACCTTCTTGCACCGGTCCCCCTCGGACACCGGCAAGTCGTTGCCATGCATAATAAAACCCGATTTGGACCGGATTTATCCATTGTCGTGGAACGGTTACCCGTATCACGGAAATTATATCCATGCCCGTGCAGTACGACAGCTGCTCCGGGGGATGTTTTTGAAGAGAATACCCGTGATTTTGACAGCGGGCGGGTAGATTTTTGAACAGTTTATTTATGAGACAGGCATTACCCGGCAGTTATAAAAAAATGACTTCGATGCGGCGCCGGTTGTGTCTACAATTCCCGCACGCAGGGAGACGAACAATAAAATAATGTATATGACAGACAAGATATTACAAATGTTCTTCGACATCGACCGGTGGACGAGGGCAATCGAGAAAGGCGTGGGCAAGGATATCCGCAAGGACCAGCTCATCCGCCTCTGCGACGAACGTACCCGGTTGCAAATCGCCGATGCCATGTGCCGGGGGAAGTACGAGATTTCCCCTCCCCACACGGCACTGATACCCAAGGAGAATGGCGAGTTCCGCACGGTCTACGTGAACGAGCCGATGGACCGGGTGATCCTCAGTATCGCCAACGACCTCCTGTTCGACCTGATGCCGGAGATGCTTCACGAATCGTGCAAATCCTACCGGACAGGCATCGGCTGCGGCCGGGTTGTGACCGAAGTCAGCCACAGGATGACAGGTAATCCAAACAACGGGTATTTGGGCTGGAAATCCGACTTGAGCAAGTACTTCGACAGCGTACCGCTCCGGTTCATTGACGAGGCGTTTGACAAGGTGGAGGCCGGACACGGACATTCCGCCCTGATCGACGTGCTCAGAAAATATTACCATAGCGACCTGTACTTTGACGGGAAGAACAACCTTTGTCGGCAATACCAGTCTTTGAAACAAGGATGCCCCGTGGCAAGCTGGCTGGCTGACGTGTTGCTGTACGACCTTGACGAGGAACTGTCCCGGATGAACGGCTACTACGTCCGCTATTCGGATGACATGCTCTTTACCGGAGAAGATCACGGGAAAGCGATGGATGTGCTTCAAAAGCGTCTGGAAGAGAAAACCATGAGGCTCAACCCCAAAAAGATCGAGTTCCTGACTGCGGACCAATGGTTCAAGTTCCTCGGCTTCAGCATCAAAGGCAGCATGATCTCGCTCTCTTCGTCCCGCATCAAGACCTTCCAGCACGAAATCGAGCGGCGAACGATCCGCTGCCGGAATACGACACCGGCCAAGGCCGTGAATGCCGTGAACCGTTACCTTTATAAAGGCGAGTTTAGCTGGGCGACGCAAATACTTCCGGTCTGCAACGTGAAAAAGGACCTTGACGAGCTGAACAGGTTCGTGATGGACTGCCTGCGTGCCGTACAGACGGGCAAGCGCAAGGTCGGGGGACTGGGATACGTCCGGACCCGCCCCGAAGGTTGTATCGTCCGGGGACGGGGACGCCACGTGAAGTCCAACCGTGCCAAGACCGGACATGACATCCCCGGTTACCTGACCATCGGTTGTATGCGTAATGCCCTACTGACAAGCCGGGCTGTCTACAACACGCTGGTGGCCTCGCTGTAAATCATACGCCGGGCACACGGCAGACGGATGAAAGGCAGGACTTCAATGTTACAGGTACCGCATACCAGAACCATCTCGGACTTCCGGCACGCAAGCTACCGTAAGTCCCATATCGTTCTGGTTCATACCTGTAAATATCGGAAAGATAAAGGAATGTGCCGCCTGCCCGGCATCCGTCACGGAGCACACCGGGAAAGTTCGAGGAATAGGTTTGAGCATCCCGCGTGCCAAACGTCTTCTTTCCGAGTCTGAAGGCGGCTGACCGTCGCCTTCGGACTCCGCAGAAGACGCACACGCGGGCAACATCGGAAACATAAAGTTCTGTGCCGCTATTATGAGAACTTTCATCTTTTTTCAGCACAAGAGCGTGGTTCAAGGAATGACATTCAGCATCCCGTGTCCAATCGGCCTCCGTCGCGGCGGCGTATCCCTAACGTCATACGCCGCCGCCACTTAGGCTTCCGCCACGGGAGACATCAAAGACTTAAAGCAATGTGCCGCCATTATGAGAACCACGCCCCCCGGCACGGGGGGGGGAACGGTCAAGGTCAGGATTTCAATCGCGCAGCTCTATAACCTGCGGCCAGATCCTCCCGACGGCTTACCAGCCGGCGGAGCGTCACGGGCCAGCAGCAAGAGCTGCCCGTATCGAACGGGTAAAGTCACGTGCCGGCCTGAACGGGACCGAAAACGGTAGCGCAACCGGACATTGCACGAGGAACCGGATTTAACATACAGTATGCAACTGTGGTCCGTGAGCCGGGCGACCACCCGGTTCAGGACCGGCAGAATCTACTGTATTTATCAAGACAATAAAGCGATGCGTCGGCGGTTCGAGTGCATCAAATGAACAAACATAAGTATGTATGGAAAATATTTATCAGGAAACAGTCCGTGCCGTTGAGAACGGCGCGAGGTTCAAGGTGGATATCCGCCGCAGGAGCCTGAAAATAGACGGCAGGTACGTCATACGGGACGGCAGGTACGACGGCGGGCTGGGTGTGCCGGCCTGCACGGAGGATGAGTTCTTCTTGAACATGGAAAAACTGTACCGCCGCTACAAACACTCCGTGCCCTCCGAGCGTAGCGGGGGCAAGTCCCGGCTGTATTTCAGGGCCTTGCCGGAGAAAGACCTCGATGACGGGGATATGCTCTACGGTGAACGTCGGGACAAGGCGCAGGTAGAGCTGGAACTGTATCTTCTTTGCCGGATACTGGACGGTTTCAGGTGGAACCCCGAGACCATGGGACGCTGGTTCTGGCAGAGCAAGGCGGACAAAGATCTGGTGATACTCCGGGAGTGGGTGGAACCGAACAATAATCAACCAAACATTTAACATTGCTAACATGAAAAGAAAACAATCAGAAAACATCACGTGCCCGGTGTGCGGGACGGAACTTGCAATCACAGGCAAGAAAACCAAGGTCGCGGACAACCCCACCGCTCCGCCCCGGCAGGTAAAACTGCCCGGAACGGCGAAAGAACGCATCGAGGCGCTCCGTGCCGTCGGTGTGGACGTGAGCAACCTCTTTGCCATGCAGGGCGCCAACGGCGGCGAGTGCATTGCCTCCAACAAGAACGGCCGGCTGATCGTGCTGGATGACGACGACCCGATTTTCAGACAGATCACCATCCAGGGCGATGTTCCGAACCGCCGCCTGTTCCGCCGCTGGGTCATGGCGCAGATGTTCCGCATGATGGCCTGCAAGGACTACCGCTGCGGTGAGCCTGTGGGCGTGACGGAGATGGTCCACCGTTTGGGTTACGAGTACCAGTGGAAGATGTTGCTGGACGAGCTGCGCGCCCAAATGAAGATGGAGAAGGTCGACCCGGAGAACTTTGCCGACCGCAACCGCTGGTTTAACGCCGGGGTGGTGGTGGCGATGGCCGAGGACTACGTAAAGCGGCTTAAAGAGCGTATCGATTCCCTGAAGACCAAAAAATGTAAAGGCATTCCCTACAAGCGTGTCGGCGGCCGCAACATCTTCGTGGCGGACTTTGAGGCCAAGATTTACCGCCCGCTGCAAACGGCCGTGTACGGCATCCGGAATGCGAAAGATGCCGCCCGGCTGTACACCGCCGCCGGGAAATTCAACGACATGCGCATCAAGATGCCGTACGGTACGCCCCAGTGCAAGGAATGGGTCAACGCCTACAAGGGAGCCGGTGCATTCTTCACCATGCAGAACCTTATCCGCTTCCACGGCTGCACGGCCGTCAATGATAAAGGGAGACGCCTGGACAAATACCATTCGCTGGCGTTCCTTTCCTCAAAGTCCGAAGCCTACAAGAACGGCGGGGGATGGCACCTGCTGGCCGTGCTGAAGAAGATGCTCGATGACAACAACATCGACATCGAGAAGAAAATGGCGGAGTGGCGCAAAAAGTAGCCCCTCATTTCCACCCGCTTGGCAGGCGGTATGGTGTGAAGGGCCTAAGAAAATCAGCAATCCCTCCACGAAACGATAGAGGAATACCCCTGTAAAGGCAATCACACCTCTATTCTAATTCGTAACGAAACACCTTTATATTATGAGCAAAAAACAACTACGACGCAGGGCTTACCTGCTGCACCGGTTGCGGGGTCAAGGCATACGTTGCCTGACACGCTGCCGCACCATCTTCTTCCCATACGGGGAAGATCCGAAATCAGTGCCGTACATCACTCAACTGATGAGCGAGTTCCATTTCCATGTCCAATTCGAAATCGTGGCCTGATATGAAACCGGGAGACATCGCCACACTGAAAGTCCCTTACAAGGGATACCGCCGCATAGAGCTGGTGGAACGGCTCCGGTACACGTGGCTGGTACGAATCTGCGAGAGCGGAAAAGAGATTGAAGTCTACGAAGACGAGTTTGAAGCGGATTGAACATGGAAAACGAAGAACAGGAAGAACGCGTACCGAATTTTATCGGTTATGCCGTCATCATCCTTACAGCGCACCACTTGGGCTGTGAGGTGGAAATGCTTGCCACGGCACAGGAAGTATGGCGGACAAAACGTCTGCCCGAACAAGTGCTGCCGGGCATGTACGGGAGAGCGGCATGTCAGGCCGTGGCTACAGTTCAGGAGAGAGGTCTGGCAGAACAGGCAGACCGTCTCGGAGAGATATTTTACCGCACGGGAGAATTTCCACTTCCGGACGGTGAGCAGTAACAATAAAAAATAAGAAGTACGGATATGAAAACAAGAACCTTTCAGGAAATCTACGACTTCTGCCGCACGGACGATACCTACCGGACCTACTTCCAAGTTCCGGACGAACTCGATATTACCGACCGCCGGACGAGAAAGTATTATTACGGGAACACCCATGACGGGCGCTGCCGGGCGGGCAGTTTCATTTACTGCCAGTCGATGCGGCAGCTTGAAAGGTTCCTGGACGGTGCGAGACAGGATTATTATGTACATCTTGACACCCGGACCTGCCGGGAAACGGGCCTGAAGGACGAGATGTTCCTGCACTCGACCGTCTATGTCGTGGTGCACATCCGGGAACACGGCGTACAGCTCGGGATCGAACACCCCCTGCACGAGGGGTGGATATATTTCACGGCCCGTTCCCACCGTCCCTTCACCAAGGAGGGCATCATAGCCGAAGCGAAAGCCTACATCGACAGGCATATCCTGCTGGCACCGGGAAGATACCGTGACCTGCAAATGGAGTACATGATCCCCAAAGCCGAATTTCCCTCATGGTACAAGCGGTACAAAAAAGAACAGCATGACCGGGAGGAGGCCGAACACCGGGACATGGTGGACAGGTACCGGCACAGGAACGACATCACCTACGAGGAAGCCCGTGACATGCTCGCCCTTTCAGGCATCTTTTTCGACCTGAACTGCGACGAGTTCGAACGGGACGAGATAACGGAAGAATTTGTAAGACTTTGTAACAAGACATAATATCCAAGCGAATGAACCTGTATGAACAAATAGACTATAAGGACTACCATATCAACATCTATTACGATGATGATCCCCTTGATCCCCGCAAAGATTTCGACAACCTCGGAACGCTTTATACGGCCCACCGCCGTTACCATCCCGAAAAGGAGTTCGATGACCACTTCGATATCAATGAGGTATTCGACGGGCGTATCGGAAATTTCCGGGCATCCTTCCTGAAACGGTACGTCACGCTGCCGGTATATCTCTACGACCACAGCGGCATCACCGTTTCCACCTCGCCGTTCAGTTGCCCGTGGGATTCCGGCTTTTTCGGCATAATTGCGGTGTCCTTGGACAAAGTGCGCGAAGAATACGGCTGGAAACATGTTACCGCAGAGCGCAGAAAGAAAATCGAGAGCTATCTGGAAGGCGAAATCGAGACACTCGACAACTATTACACGGGTGAGGTGTTCGGCTTTGAGATAACCCCTTCTTCCGATGACAGGGAGGTGCTGGACAGCTGCCGGGGATTTTTCGGCACGAAATGCCTGAAAGAGATGGAGACCGAATGCCGGCACATCATCGACGGCCTGAACAAGACGGCAGCATAGAACAGAATATAAACTTCATAAATCAGAATAAAATGAAAACATCTTACGGACTTGAATTCAACACGGTAACTGAAATCAACCCCCAATGGAGCAATTATGACAAAACGGTTGCGAAAAACCATCTCGCCAACGTCGGGGTGATTGTCGTGGACGCGGAGTACGGGCAGCCGATAGACAACGAGTGCGACCTCGAAGAAATCTACCCGATGCTCGAAAAAGAGAAGACGGACCATTCTAAAAATGAATGACATGGAAGAAAAACGAGATTATAAGGAAATTAAGGTACGCCTGCACCATATCGACCGCGGAAACTGCACGGAAGTGTGGGAAGTACAGACGGAGGTAGGCAAGCCCGCCCGCTATCTGGGACGAGACGACGGCTTCGGATCGAAGGAGTGGTACACGTTATGCGATGCCCCTTACGGATATTGCGAGAGGGACTGTCACGTAAGGACGGACCTCACCCTTGTCATATGTGACAAGGACTGGAACGAGGTACTGCGTGACGGCACGAACAGGGAACGCTTCCCCGAAAGTTTTCCTTCGCTGGACGAAGCCTGCAACGAAGCGTGGAGCAAGGTCGTGAAAGAACTTCCTCACGTCACACGCGGTGGCTTCAGGGAATGGATTACCAAGCAATCATTCCTCCCGCTGAGTCAAACCGAGGTTCTGAACTGGAGCGATTGCTACTACGAAGAGGAAACAAGTGAGGTGCTCTCGCGTTTCACGTGGATCGGCGAGGAATACGCCATCTACAGGGTCACCCAAAGACATACAAAGTGTGATGCCCGCTGGTATGAATATTATGCCGGAAAGGCAAAACCTCGTCAACACGAGGGTTACACCCGTTTCTTCGCCTACGAATACCGCGACCGCCATATCAGTGACGTACTTAGGACACTCGGCAAGCGGTGCGACGACATCAGCAGCGCCGTGGTGGAGACCCGTTACAGCAAGGACGGGCCCACCATGTCCTACTTCATGGACGAGTTCATCGGTTACGACTTGTCCTATGAACAGGTCTGTGACGCCAAGGAATGCAGGTTGCGCAAGGCACGGGAAGACTACAACGGGGCGAACGCCTACTATTACAAGCTGAAAGAGAACGAGAAGAGCATCCGAGGTATCGAGGCGGTGCTGCTTGTCATGAGAGAACAAATCCAAAAAGCGAAAAATAATAAATACTGCTATGGAAACAGGTAAAACAATCAAGCCGGAAAAAAATGCCGAAGCGTCCGGGATGCTCGATTACATTACAAGCCGGTTGAAACTTAACGGAGAGGAATGGGACCTGACCGACGACACGGGCAAGCCCGTCATCTTTGATGCGGAAAAGAACGTGTATATTCCGGATATCCGGCTCTCGAAAGACAACATACCGTGTGCGGTAATCCCGCTGGGATACTTCGAGAACGACACCATCCGGGCCGTCGTGGATACGGTCTCCCTATAAAAATTCCCTAAAATGAAACCGAAGGATAACGGGCTGGCCAACCTCCACGACGTGAACCGCCGGGAACGGGGTTTCTGTTACATGAAACTGATCACGTTCCTGGTGGCAGACGGGGTGAAGGACTGGGACGAGTGGCACGGGGAGCATCTCAATGCCGCCCGTGGCGAATGCAAGTACCGGGCACAATGCCACGTGTATGAACAAACCCAAAGCAAAAAACTACCAAATAAAATCACATGATACTCAATATTGTAAAAAACGGCTTGAACAACAGTGAGATCGCAAGACATGTGAAAAATGTCTTTGACCGGGCAGAGGTAAATATCAAAAAGGATTACACGGTATCCGTAGATATTCAGGTGACCGACGAAAACGGACTATACAGCCTGGAGGCATTGAAAGAACTGGAATACCACTTCAGGGATTATGACATCAGAATATGGTAACCGACAAATGCCGGACACTTTCACTCTTTCGACTTTGTCCGTGATGACAACAAAAGTATCATAATGAAGAATAATCATGCTATACAAGCTACTTGAAGACATCCGGCACCTGCTGGAAACAAAAGACTCGCAGACGGCAGCGGAACGGGAAATCCTTGACAGGATACTCCTTGCCCTCCCGCATACACGCCGCAACCGGGATGCGGAGCTGCTGGCGCCGAGCGAGGTGCTGGTACGCATCTGTCCGGATACCGGACACCCGGTACTGGTTTGTCACGACGGCCGGGGGCAATGCTCGTGCCTGCACAACGAGACCGTCGAGGAAGATGCTGTAGACGTGAAGCTGTGGCTCTCGTCCCTCGGTAAGGAGTGTAACGGCAACCGAAAATTGCTGGAAACGGTCGTGGACCTGGCCTACAACGCCGGGGCGGAAAATCTCTGGGAAGGCAGGGATTCCCGGGCCGTCAATGCCGACATCATCCGTTGGGCAGAGGAATTCGAGACGGAACATGCGGATACCGATTGGAATGCGGAAGATTACCTGCTCGCCGTTGACGGCTTTTACAAGGAAAGAATATCGAACATGTAATACTATAAGGATATGATTCAAAATTTTTTAGAAGACAATCAAGTGTCTTGTCCTATGTGCCGGTCAGAGAATATCCGTTATGACTTGCACGAGGGACTTTTCCGTTGTGGCGCATGTTCCCTGACGTGGGACGACAAGCTGTACGTGCTGGTTGAATTTCCCGAGGATGCCTCCTCTTTCGAGGAAAGTGGAACCGGTTACCCCTCGTGGAACAGCGGGGACAACGGCGCACGCTATGTCCCCGAGGAGGAATACATCCGGGTATTCGGTAAATCTCCCAAGCCTGAGAAATGTTACCGTGCCGTGTGCTGGCCGGACTCCCAGAAGTATATCGGGAAGGAAGAGTACAAACTCATCCAGGACGAGGACGGGATGCGTGATTTCGGGACGTCCGCATACTGGGTCCCGCTATCACCGATTAAGAAAATGTAAAACCTAAAAAATAGAGACACATGAAAGAAAAAGAGACACCGGTATGCCCCGAATGCGGGGGTACCGACATAGATATTCTGGACGACGAGGGCGTGGCGATTTGTAATGACTGCCATCTCGAATGGCCTTACGTGGAGGATTGAGGATGGAAACGATAGATGTTTATACGGAACGTGGCGACTTGGTCACCTGTTCCAACTGTGGCAAGGTAATGCTCCTGCCGTATGGAGCGGATAAATGTCCCGCCTGCAGGAAAGAGGGTTGTCTGGCATGGACGGACGGGAGCTTGCAGGAAGCCGACATCGACTCTCTGCTCGAGAGGCACTGCAACCTGCACCGGAAGAGAGAACTGCAACCGGAAGATTATCTGTCGCTCCCCGTACTGGCAACCGAACATATTCCATACCTGACAGACAAACTCCAACCCGCCCGTGAAACCCTTTTCCTACTCCTTGAAATCAGCAAGCTTTTTGAGAAACACTGGCGCGGCACGGGATGTTTTCAGTCTGAGAACATCTACACGCCCGCTATCAAGGCGTTGCTCGACAAGCTCGACAGGAAACTGAAAGAGGGCGACGCGATCCCGATAGAATACCAGGACTGCCACTTCCTCGGGGAGTTCTTCCGGGTAGTTGCCGACGAGCGTCCAGCAAAGGAAGAGGTGCTGTTCTCTTCAGATGAAGAGGGGAACTACTATTTCAACGGACGCAAGGTCAAAGTGGAAACCTCGCAGGAATATGCCTACCGCCTGCTGAAAACCCAAATACAGACCAGCAGCCGACGCCCGATAGATTTCTACTTCAGTTATCTGGCCCGTTTCGGCCCGTACGGTACATACGGCAATCCCTTCTACCCGAGTATCACGGATCTGATATGCAGGAGTTACCTGCCAAAAACTACAGAATGAATCCCGGAAAGGCGATGGACGACGGTTCACCGCCTTTCTTATTGTATAACTATTTTAACATCAATCATTATGGCAACAACATTAGCAACCATGACTTCCCCCATGCAGTTCGATTTCCAGAACAACAACGTCGAGGTGATGACGCTCGACACGCTCCG